>Ga0256837_1002172_pt1 | contig 12477 bp, 15 predicted proteins | sample 4562384metaG_FD_185976 | JGI IMG/M metagenome (GOLD analysis project Ga0256837, IMG submission 185976) | Hydrothermal vent microbial communities from Guaymas Basin, Mexico - 4561-384 | ecosystem: Environmental > Aquatic > Marine > Hydrothermal vents | place: Mexico: Guaymas Basin | collected... | reverse complement strand
GATATTGGACCTGCACCTGATACTGTGAATGGTGATGATACTATTATTGAAGGTGTTGGAAAACAAGAAGATAAAATTATTACGATTTTAAAAGTTAATAAATTACTAGAGAGAGATTTTTAAGTCTAGCAATGCAAACACAACTCTCACTTAATCTCAAAGGTAGTAGGCTTGAACTAGTTTTTAGTGGAAAGCTTACTCTCTACATAATCACAAAACTGCAAAAACAGATAGATGCTATAGATATGAAAGATATTGATTCTATATGTCTAGATCTTAATAATCTCTCTTATATAGATAGTGCTGCTGCTATTTTTATAGTGAAGTGTGAAGAAGAACATAATCTCAAAAAAATAAGAACTGAACTCTCATGTTCAAATGACAAAATACTCTCAACTCTTGAACTTGTAAAGATGCAAAGAATAACAACTACTCTTGAACAAGCTATAGATAAAAAGAAGCAGAGTATCTTCAAAAGAAATTTCAATAAGATAAATAATTTTACTACAGGTGTTTTCTCTTTTATGAACTTCTTTGGTAAACTCTTTATGACACAGCTATTTTACTTTACTTCATTTAAAAATATCAGATTTAAAGAGATAGCATTTGAGATAAATGAGTCAGCAGTTAAGGCTTTAGGCATTGTAGCCCTTACAAGTTTCCTTATAGGTTTAGTAGTGGCATACCAATCGGCGTTTCAACTTAAAACATATGGAGCAAATATTTTTATAGTTGATATGTTAGGAATCTCCATCCTACGAGAACTTGCTCCTCTTATCACAGCCATAGTTATAGCAGGGCGAAGTGGTTCGGCTTTTACTGCACAGATAGGGGCTATGAAGATAACACAAGAGTTGGACGCGATGAAGACCATGGGATTTGACCCCTATGCTTTTTTAGTTATGCCAAGAATTATAGCTTTAATGATAACTATGCCAATGCTTATTTTTGTAGCAGATGTTATGGGAATTTTAGGTGGTATGATAGTTGCAAATTCTGACTTAGGGATTACAAGTGAACTGTTTTTAGACCGTTTTCGTGAAGTAGTTGCAGCAAAACACTTTTTTATAGGAATTTTAAAAGGTCCATTTTTTGCTTTTTTGATAGCAAGTATTGGAATTTATAGAGGTTTAGTTGTAAAAGATGATACTCAGAGCATAGGAATAAATACTACTAAAAGTGTAGTGGAGTCTATCTTTGCCGTTATAGTTTGTGATGCACTCTTCTCAATAGCATTTACAAATTTAGGGATATAGTTATGGGAATTATTGAAGTAAGAGATGTTAAAACAATTTTTGGAGAGAAGATAGTTCATAATGGATTGAACTTAACTATCAACGAGGGTGAGATTTTTGGTCTCCTAGGACCTAGTGGTTGTGGTAAAACAACCCTGCTTCGTGAGATGGTAATGCTCCAAGATTTTCATGGTGGTTCTATCAATGTTTTAGGGAAAGATATTCATAATATTTCTCAAAATGATGCACAGACATTAAGAAGAGAGTGGGGTGTTCTGTTTCAAGCAGGAGCACTTTTCTCCTCTTTAAGCATTCGAGATAATATAGCACTCCCTTTAATAGAGTACACAGATTTGTCAGAATCTATGATAGATGAGATAGTGAAATTTAAGATACATTTAGTAGGTCTAAAGGTTGGAGATGCAGAACTTTTTCCCTCACAAATAAGTGGTGGTATGAAGAAAAAAGCAGGTTTAGCACGTGCCTTAGCTATGGATCCTAAACTACTTTTTTTGGATGAACCTACAAGTGGACTAGATCCTATCTCTGCGAGAGAATTTGATGAGTTGATTTTAAAACTCCGTTCTTTGCTTGGACTGAGTATAGTTATGGTGACACATGATTTAGAATCAATATATGCTACACTAGATAGAGCAGCAATAATTGATGAGAAGAAGATAGCGTATGAGGGAAGTATAGCAGATGTTAAAGAGTCTGAAAGTACCTTTATACAAACATTTTTTAAGTAATGGATAGATATGAATAATAGAGTAAATTATGGTTTAGTAGGTTTTTTGGTTTTAGTAGGAATTTCTCTTATTCTTGCTGCAAGTTACTGGATGTTAAAACCATCAGTCCAATCGCAAGAGGTAAAGTATAGTATATATTTTAATGAGTCTGTTTTAGGTTTAAATATAGATGCCCCTGTTAAGTATAGAGGTATTAATGTAGGAAAGGTAACTACACTTAGAATAAGCCCTAAAAATACGGAAGAGATAGAAGTCATTATCACTATTTTAAAAACAACACCTATAAAAGTTGATACTGTAGCCAAACTTACAGCACAAGGAATTACAGGTTTAACCTATATAAATCTTAGTAGGGGTGGGCGAATGAGTGCAAAACTCACTAAGTCTGATGGAGAAAAATATCCTGTGATTAAAACAATACCATCCTTTTTTAAGAATTTTGAAAAATCAATAGGAAGTGTTTCAAATCAACTCTCATCTACTCTTGGACGAACAGAGGAGCTTTTAGGCGATGATAATCAGAGAGCTATTACTGAGCTTCTTTTTCGTTCAGCTTCTCTAATGGAGAAGATGGATAAGCTCATGGATGATAAAACTATAAAACATCTCCAAGCAACTATAAAAAATGTCGATTCTTTGACATATAAGATAGATAAAGTTATACCAAATGTTGATGCTCTTATAGCAAAAAGTGTTGCATGGGAAACATCTATTGATAACTCTCTTAGTTCTATAGGTACAAGTTATCTTACAATAGCTACTTCTATGGATGCATTTGAAAACTCCATTAAAAATGGAGACTATAATCTTAAAGAGATAAGTTCAGGTTTAGTGCCAACTATGAACAACTCATTTTTACAGATGCAAGAGTTAATGATAAATATAGATAATGTTTTACACCAATATACTGAAAGCCCATCAGATATTTTATATAAAAAATCGGCAATTAGAAAAGACCCAGGAGAAGAAGAATAATATGCTAAAAAAAGTTAAACAGATTATAGTTGTTACATCTATACTACTGAGTGGATGTACCGTAATAACACCCAATAAATCTCAATACCTTATTGATCCTGTTGTAAAAACATCAAAAGCAGAGAAGAGTTCATGCAAGGATAAGTCTATTAAAATAGCACAAGCATTTAGTGCTACAGCTCTTATGAGTAGAAAAATGAAATATACATATGATGAACAGCAAGAGTTTACATATAGTGAGTCAGCATGGTCAAGAGCTCCCTCTAGGGCTATTACAGCAGTACTTTTAGAGAGTGTACGAGCGAGTGGTCTCTTTAAAAATGTAAACAATTATAAGTCTCGTAGTCGTTCAAATCTTATTTTAGAAACAAATATTGAAGAGTTTGTTCAACACTATGAGGATAACAATACAAAATCTTTTGTAAAAGCAATTATCTCTTTCTCTTTAGTCGATGCAAAAACATCTACAACGATTGACAATAAGACTATAGAGGTTCAATTAAATACAGAAACTTTAAATGCTCAGGGTGGTGCAAAAGCACTTAATGATGCTTTAGCTGAAATTCTTCAAAAAAATAATGAGTGGCTAGGCTCTTTGTGTAGATGATAAGTCAAAAAGAGTACTTAAAGAGAAGAGATACTTTTGCAAAAAGTTTAAAGCCTAATTCTATTGCAGTGCTTGTAAGTGCTACAATGAAACAACGTTCAAATGATACGGAGTACCCCTATAGACAAGATAGTAACTTTTACTATCTAAGTGGCTTTAAAGAGGATAACTCTATTCTTCTAATAGTAAAAGAGAAAAAAAAGTATAAAACATATCTTTTTGTGCAGAAGAAAGATAAACTTCTGGAACTCTGGACTGGAAAAAGAGTAGGTGCTAAAAAGGCTCAAAAAAGTTTTGATTTTAGTGATGTTTTTACTATTGACAAGTTTGAAAAAGAGTTAGTATCATTTATAAAAGAGAAGCAAAATCTCTATTTTGATTTTTCGATAGATGATAAAAGAGTTAAAGATATAAAATCAAAATGTCAAAATATCAACAGACATATAGATATAAAATATCAACTCGGTATGCAGAGACTTATCAAATCAAAAGCAGAAATAAAACTGACTAAAAAAGCGATAGCCATTACAAAAGAGGCTCATCATAAGGCTATGAAAATTGCTAAAAAGTTAGAGTATGAGTATGAACTTCAGGCTGAGTTAGAGTATGTTTTTAAGAAAAATGGTGCTTATAATGATGCCTATACAAGCATAGTGGCGTGTGGTAATTCTGCAAATACTCTTCACTATATATCTAATGATAAAAAACTAAAGAGTAAAAATCTTATACTTATTGATGCGGGTTGTGAGTATAACTACTACTCTAGTGATATTACACGGAGTATTCCTGTTGATGGTAAGTTTACGGATGCTCAAAAAGAGCTTTATCAGATGGTTTTAGATGTTGAGAAAAGTATCATTAAGATGATAAAACCTGGAATCTTAAGAACATCTCTTCAAGAGAAATCTGAGGAGTTACTCTGTAAAGGTTTACTCTCTTTAGGAATTTTAAAGGGTGAATTTAAAACTCTTCTCAAAGAAAAAGCACATAAAAAGTATTATCCTCATGGAATAGGGCATTGGATGGGGCTTGATGTTCATGATATGTCACCCTATAAAGACTTAGATTCTAAAGAGTTCCCTTTAGAAGAGGGTATGATTATGACTATTGAACCAGGTATTTATATAGATAAAAATGATAAAAAAGCACCTCAAAAGTATCGAGGAATTGGGATTAGAATAGAGGATGATATTTTAGTGACAAAGGATGGATATGATAATCTCTCACAAGAGATTATCAAAGAAATTTCTGAGATAGAAGCTCTGTAATTAGCGACTTAAACGCTAGTTGTAAGAGTATGTCCAACCTGTAAGATTATGAGTTTTAGCCTCATAGAAGTTCTCCGAATCAGCTAAAAAATCTATAACATGCATAACAACATAAGGTATGCTCATCTGATCCTCTTGTTTTACTAAAAGAAGAGGCATAGGTGTATCTTGCGCACTCATAGAGAAACCAACTGGCATAGTTTGACTCATAACCTCTTTTGCATTGCTCATTTTGTTCTCATCCATAAACTTATCTAAGATAGCATCTTTTACATCTTGAGGGAGTTTGTCTTCTGTATTTAAAAAGATAGTAAAATGGATAGGAGTATCTTTAAAGTGCTCTGGTGCAGGTGCTGCCATAATGATATACTCTACATTTTCGAGATGTTTTTTAATCTCATCTCTATTAAAATATTTATCTGTAACTATTGGTTTAGCTTCCATATATAACTCTCTTTACTATTTATTTGGCGATATGCCTTTTGTAATTTCAATATAATTTTATCATAAAATGGTACGATAAATGCTAATAAATATAGAATTAATAAGGGGCACCATGAAGTTTATAGAAGCACTTAAACTTAGAAGTAAGCTACTATTTTTATTATTACTTATAACATTTGGACTTATTAGTATAGGTGTTATGGGATTACTTCATATCGGTATCATGAAAAAAAATATAGATGATTTATACTTTGGTTCTTTAGTCCCTATAACTGAGTTAAATAAGATAATACAAACTTACCATAATGGCTTAGCAGATACGGTATATTTAGCTACAAGAGGTGAGATAAGTCCAAGTCAAACAAGCTCACAGATAGAAGAGTCTCTGAAAATTATTCAGAAAAAATGGAACTCTTATGAGGGGCATTTTAAAAGGGATGATGAGTTAGAGTATGTTAATTATGTTGCAGTAGAGATAGAAAAAATCAATAAATATTTTTTACAAATAGATAAAGCAACTTTAGATGGAGTTGATTTAAGTAAATTAAATATAAGTAATTTAGAAAAAAGAGTCTCATTTATTCATAATGTAATTCATAAATTGATTAATTATGAAGTTGAGATTGCACAATATGAGCGTAAAAAGTTTTTGGATAATTATGAGAAGAGTAAATCTCAAATTGGTTTTATTCTTTTTATTGTTATTATCGCTTTAATGCTAGTATCGTGGTATGTGTTTAAAAGTATTCAAGAGGATCATACTAAACTTGAAGCTGTAACGAAAAAATTAAAACGTTTAAATAAAAAACTAGAGAATGTCTCTTATACCGACTCTTTGACTAAGTTACATAATAGAAGATACTTTAACTATGTCTATGAAAAAGAGTTAAAACGTGCAAAGCGTGCAAATCAATACATCACATTTATGATGTTAGATATAGATTACTTTAAACAGTACAATGACACATATGGTCATGTTGAGGGTGATTATGCACTACAGGCAGTCTCTAAAGTTTTGCAAAAATCTCTTAAACGCCCATCAGATTATGTATTTCGACTTGGCGGTGAAGAGTTTGGGGTACTGTTGATAGATACTGATGAATCAAACAGTGCGAAACTTGCTGATAAAATTTGTGATGAAGTTAGAAATAGTGCTATAAAACATGAAAACTCTTTAGTGAGTGATGTTGTAACGATCTCTATTGGTGTGGTTTCATGTATAGCCGATGAGGCACTCGATAACAAAGTTTTAATTACACGTGCTGATGTTATGCTTTATGAGGCTAAGGATACAGGACGAGATAGATATATAATCACTTCAGATGTGAGTAGTGCAGAGACTATAAGTGTGGATGAGGAAGTAGAAGAGGTTCTAAGTGCCTAATGACCATTTTTAAAACGAAAATTTAGTGCAACTAAAAGAGGACGAATTTTCTCTTTTAAATCTCCTTGAAACTCCATATAGTTATCTTTATAACTTCCACCACATCCTAACTTTTTCTTTAAAATTTTAAGAGTGGTATTTGCATCTTTTGAGTCAAGAAAAAACTCTCCAACTAAGGTAACAGTTTTGCCTCGGCGTTTCTCTTTTGCAAAGTGAAGAAAGTGTTTTTGTGGCTCTTGAATCTCAGGGATTACTTTTGACTTTCTTGGCGTTTGAACTTCTGCCCAAGAGTCATCAATATTTGCACCAATAAATAGGTCGAGCTTTTTGCCTCTACTCATCATCTGTACCTATAAATGTAAAACGAGAAACCATATAGCCATCAACTTCAACTTTTTCAAAAAACATCCCAAAGGGTCTCACCCATAAGTTCTTATCTCCATACATAGTACGGTAGAGAACTAAAAGCTCATCAGTTTCGCGATGTCTTACAATATCTATAACCTTATATCGGTTTCCTTTGTAGTGTTCATAGATACCCGTTTGCATTTAGATTACTTTTTGAGCTAAAACTGAAATGTTTTCACTTGAGTAGTGAGATGATTTTACCATCTCTAATACATCTGCATTTGAGTATTTACTGGCATCATAAACGATAACTATAGTCTCATCACCAGTTTTTAAGAATGTACTTTCACCATACTCAGTGTAGCGTGTAGCCCCAATGCTAATGATAGCCTCTTGCGGATAGTCACAAGCGTGAATATAGTCTGCTATTGGTTCTAGTGGACCAAAGTCCTCTTGAGTGTTTATCTGGTTTAAAATCCAATCTGTGAGTTTTTCATGGAAGTAGCTATATCCTGTAAGTTCAACATCCTCACCATAAGCATCTACCTCACCATCACGTCTTAAAAAGCTACAAATTGAGTAACTATCGATGTTTCCACCTTTACTAAATTTATCTATCTCTATGATGTTGTTTGAAAAACCTTTTGTCTCATGTCCCCAGTTCTTTTTGTCACTTATCTTTTCAGCACCCTTAACACGGATAGAAAAATCATTATAAGCACCAAAGTATCGAGGAGTTACTTTTGAGAGTTGTCCCATAGTATATGTTAAGTCACAAACAAGTCCAACTTCAGGTTCTGCTTGAACATTTAAAGTTTTATCTTCAGGAAGCTTAATATAGTCAGCTCCTAAAGGATAAGTAGTCAAGATCTTTTTAGCAGTAAGTTCAGCTTGATTTACAGGATTCTGCACTCTGGGTAAAAAGAATGGAAACATCCCTTTTGGTGCTGCTTCATCTTCTGTAATAACATCTTTAAAATCTTCAGCTTCACCCGCTTGATCTAAGTGAAGAGCGAAGTTTCCTGCGATACCAAGACCGAGAAATTTTTTATACTTTGCCACTATATAGTTCCAGCTGCACGTTGCTCTGCAAACTCTTCATAAGAGCCTTTAAAATCAATGATAGATCCATCATGTTGAATTTCAATGATACGTGAAGCAAATGCATCAAGCAGTTCTCTATCGTGTGAAACACAGATAACATTTCCTTTAAACTCTAAAAGACCCTCTCCAAGTGCAACGATTGCTTCAAGGTCAAGGTGATTTGATGGTTCATCAAGCACTAAAAAGTTTCCACCCTCTAACATCATTTTAGAAAGCATCATACGGTGTTTTTCACCACCTGAGATACTTACTACACCTTTCTCTTGTTGCTCACCATTAAAAAGCATACGACCAAGACAGTTTCTTATCTCAGCTATCTCACGTTTAGGGTCAAATGCACGTAACCAGTCATAAAGTGTACCATCACCTTCAATAATGTCAGCAGTATCTTGTGGGAAGTATGAGTTCTCAATAGTAGCACCCCACACAACTTCACCAGCATCAGGTTTCATATCTTCCATAATGATTTTACAAAGTGTTGATTTACCAACACCATTTCCACCGATAAGTGCAACTTTTTCACCTGGTTCAAATTTAAGTGAAATATCTTTAAAAATTTCATTATCACCATAAGAGTGAGAGATATTTTTAAGGTCAAGTGCCTCATCACCCATTTGGCGTTTGGCTTTAAAAACGATACTTGGGTCACGGCGAGAAGATGGTTTGATGTCTTCTATCTCTAGTTTGTCAAGTTTTCTTTGGCGTGAAGTTGCCTGTTTTGCTTTTGAAGCATTTGCAGAGAAACGGCGAACGAAAGCCTCTAGCTCATCTTTCTCTTTTTGCTTTTTGTTGTTATCTAGTTCCATCTGTTTTGCAAGAACATTTGCAGCGATATACCAGTCATCATAAGTACCCGTGAACTCACGGATTTTTTGGTAATCAACATCAAGAATATTTGTAACAACAGAGTTAAGGAAGTGTCTATCGTGAGAGATAACAACCATAGTTCCCTCATGGCGTTTAAGCTCATTTTCTAACCAGTTAATAGTTTCGATGTCCTGATTATTTGTAGGCTCATCGAGGAAGAGTACATCAGGTTTTGGGTAGAGAACTTGTGCAAGTAGAACCTTGAACTTATCAGCACTATCGAGTGTTGACATAAGTTCGTTGTGTTGTTCAGATGGAATCCCAACATTTGCTAAGATTTTACCGATGTTTACATCATACTCGTAAGTAGGATCCTCTTCAACACAGATAACTTCTAAATCTGCAAGACGATTGTTAACAGCATCATCCTCAAAGTCACCTGTTACATAAAGCTCCTCTTTCTCTTTGATAGCATCATAGAGACGTTTGTTCCCATAAAGAACTGCATCCATAATAGTAAAATCTTCAAATGCGAACTGATTTTGACCTAAAACGCCAACTTTGTTTGCTTTTGGGATGATAACTTCACCCTCATATTCGTCGATTTCGCCTGAAAGAATTTTAAGGAAAGTTGTTTTACCAGCACCATTTGCACCGATAAGACCGTATCTTTTATGACGGTCAAGTTTAAGGTTGATGTCTTGAAATAGAACTCTATTTCCATAACGCATTATTAGATTTTGAACTGTTACCATGATTAATCTCTTGTGATATAAATTTTCGCGATTATATCTAAGAGTTGTTTAAAAGATGATTATTGTAACCTTGTTTATAAGGAAAATAGTATAAAATGTAGAATTAATTTTAGGATAACAGAATGCAGATTAGAGAGATGAGTTTAAAAGAGTTAGATGCTATTTATGAACTACTAGTACAGTTGAGACCTGAACTCTCTTTTAAAGAGTTTGATGATTTGGTCTATGATATGCGGCATATGGATTATAAAATGATTGGTATGCTTCAAAGAGGTAAGTTAGTTACATTTGCAGGTGTAGCCGTTCAAACAAACTTCTACCATAAACGCCATCTTTTTGTTTTTGACCTTGTAACTGATGAGAATCATAGAAACAGAGGATATGGTAAAGAGATGTTAGAGTACCTAGTGAGCTATGCTAAAACAGCCATGTGTGAGAAAATTGTTCTCTCTTCAGGCTTGCAGAGAGAAGCGGCTCATAGATTTGATGAGAAAAATGATTTTATGAAAAAAAGTTTTATCTTTGTAAAAGCTTTATAAGACTAGGGTCTATTTATAGCTCTTGTTGAACTTTTTTATCAAAAGCTAACATAGTAATAGATAATTTTTGCATATAACTCATAATATTTTCTTTCACAATATATTGTCGCTAGGTATAACGGCTACACTCTCTTGATATAAGCTAGTATGCTTCTTTTCTATGAGCGACTCTAATGACAGTGATAACTAAAAAATCATTTTCTTTTAAATAGATTATCCTGTAATTACCTGCTCGTTTTCTAAACTTACCTTTATGTTTTCCTTGAAGATGTTTATCCTTTGAAAAGTTTCCATTTTGTAAATCTATAACTTTTGAGGCAATAAGCTTTTGTGCTTGATTATCAAGCTTTAAAAATTCTTTTTCAGCATCTTTATCAAAAGCAACTTTATACATCTATCCCTGCTTTTTTAAACACTTCTTCTAAGGGAACAACTGTTGATTTTCCAGATTTAAGATTATCAATTCTTTTGTCTGCAATCATTTCATCAAGTTTATCAAAATAGAGCTCAATTGCTTTTTCAACTAGACTTGTTCTTGTTTTATCTAATTCTTGTGCATATTCATCTAATGTTTGAACTACATCTTTCTCAAGTCTTATATTTATTGCTTGTTTCATAATATATACCTTTTCATAATATTGTATCTACAATTGTAGTGCATTGTAGAATTTATGTCAAGTTCTTATAATATCTTTATGTCTGTATAAAAAATATCGAATTTAACCACAACACCTCTTATACTTCCTCCCACTTCCACAAGGACAAGCCTCGTTTCTTTCTACCTTAGAGTTATAAAGCTCACCATCTTTATACTTCCATATACCATCCTCTAAAACAAAGTTACTCTTCTCATGAAGAACTTTTATCCCCTCACTATCACGGTAGTAGGCTACCAAAAGTTGCTAAAGCATTTAAAAAAGAGATAAGTAGTTTAAAGCTGCTTACTCCTGGGGATTTTGCTGCTGTTATTAGACAAAATAGATTTAGACCGATAGAAGATATAAAAATTTTTATATCAAGATTAAGAGATGAAGTAGAAGTGAAAAATATGGATGTTAGTCCAAAAATGGGGTTTATTAAATGAATACAATAACAAGCAAAGACAAACTCTATATTAAAGCAAAAAGTATAGTTCAAAACGATAAAAACTGTTCTATTTCATACATACAACGAAAGCTATTGGAAGATAATAGTGTAATTAGCTTTTTATGGGAATTTATCCAACTTCTGCATATAACTCATAATATTTTCTTTCACAATATCTTTTATTGATTGTGGTTCAATTACAAATAAAGTTGGAATCCAGTATTTAATGATTGGTAGTATTTCCATTTCATGTGTTATTGTGATTGTAAATTCCATACTTCCGTCACTATTTATTGATTCTATTTTCTGTGTAGGTAGAGGACGGCGTTTGAAAAATTTAGCAGATGATTTATCTGCTAATAATTTTACTTCAAATGGTTCTGTATCTTTTTGAAACCAAATAGATATGGAATTGTCTAGTAATGTATCTAGTTTAGTATCTGTTTTAAATGTTGTGTCAGTCAGAGTTGGTTGAGAAATGTTTTTAAGATAGTACTTTTTAAGTATATCATTTTGTAGGGCAATAAGATACCAAAAACCTTCATAATTAACTATTTTAAGAGGTTTGATGGTTCTCGTGTAAACCTTATTTTTTTCGTCATTATACGAACATGTAATCTCTTTTTTCTCTTTTATTGCAGTTTCTAAAATCTGTATATTTTCAAATTTATCACTTATATCTTCAATATTAAGTTTTGCATAGATAGGATTGAAATCTTCATTTTTAATTTTAGAGAGCAATTTTTGTGCTTTAGTCGAAAATCTACCACCAATACTTTCAGTAATTTTTTCTATGATGTCAAGCACTATTTCATCTTCAAGAGATTTAATTTTTTCTAGCTTAAATCCATCTTGCATTTTCCATTTTTTATTTTCTTGATAAATGGGAAAAGAGAGTAACCTTTCGTTAAAATCTCTTTGAATTGTTCTGTCACTTGTTCCAAACTCTTTTGCTAGTTCTTTGACTGAAAGTGCTTCTCCATCATTTAACTTTGAGAGGATTACAGTGAGTCGTGTGAGTATCTTGTCGTAGTCATGTTTGTATGCCATGTGATAGTAAGTACCTATCCAAAAGAAATACCAAAATAAGAACACTATTTGCTTATAAGAGATATGAGAACAAAAAAGTACCTAAAGATAACAGTTGATAGAGAGACAGAACTTTATGAGACCACT
>Ga0256837_1002171_pt1 | contig 12482 bp, 11 predicted proteins | sample 4562384metaG_FD_185976 | JGI IMG/M metagenome (GOLD analysis project Ga0256837, IMG submission 185976) | Hydrothermal vent microbial communities from Guaymas Basin, Mexico - 4561-384 | ecosystem: Environmental > Aquatic > Marine > Hydrothermal vents | place: Mexico: Guaymas Basin | collected... | reverse complement strand
ATGATGAATTTGATTATATACCAATTGTAAATGGTAAATATAAATTTTTGCATCTTAATAGTTTAAGAAATATTTGTAATAAAATGACTATACCATTTGGCTTAAATGATACTAAAAATAATTTAGTATATATAAAGATACCTCAAGCTTTAGATAATAAGAATTTTTTAAGACAATTTTATAATAGATTAAATGAAAAAGAGCAAAATATTTTTCAATATATTTTATATTATGAATATAATAATTTAAAAGTTGATGTAAAACAAAAATTTAAGTTTAATATTGAATTAAATAATAATAAAAAGATTATTCAATATGTATGGTGGCTTGAGCTATTTATATATAATGGAATTTTTGATGAATATTTTAAAAATATATTTATACAATTTATCCCAGATCCAAATCCAAAGAGGTTAAGGGTTAAATTACTACAAAGTGTAGAAGATATTTCTAAAATAAAAATAGAAAAATTTACAAAAAATAGAGAAAAAATATCTCAAAATTTATCAGTAGAAAAATATACAGATTTTATCTTTGCAACAAGGTTGATTTATGAACTAGCAAATAGTAACAAAATACAAATTATACAAAATGGATCTTTAGCTAAAAGAACTAAAAAAATTTTAGATGAAGTATTTGATTTTAATTATATAAAATTATTAATTTTATTATCAAATTTTAATTATTTATCAAATAATAAGTATATGTTACCAACTTCAAGATTTAAAAAAATTATAAATCTTGATGATGGAGAATATTTAAAGTCTATTGTAAACAGATTTATCACTTTTGATATACCTTATGAATATAAATATTTAGATATATCAACCTCTCCACATAAAGATAAATTTATAATAAAATTTCGTAAAGATATTTTAAATATCATAAGAAAACAAGATGTAAATAGATGGATAAATATAGATTATATAGTATCTCAAATAAAACTTGATAAAACTACTTTAAAAAATGTAACAAATGGTTATAGATATGCTTATAATGCAAATGGAGTATATAATAGTATCTTATATTTAGAGTCAATGGTAAGATATATGATAAAATCATTTATAAGATTTATGTATGAGTTAAATGTATGTGAAATTGCAGTAACACCTAAAAAGAGTTATACTATAAAAGATCTATCTTTGATTACATTTAAATATGAGGATATTATATCTAAAATTGAGTATTTTAAGCTAACATCTATTGGAAAATTTACTTTTGATATAGAAAAAAAGTTCAAAAGTTCAAATGATTATCAATTGATTTTAAATCAATATACACTAGATATTGTAGTAGAGAACTATTCAGCTATATCAGATATGTTTTTAAAGAATATTGCTATAAAAATAGATGAAAAAAAATATAAAACAAATATTAGTGTTTTTATGAAAAATATAAATACAAAACAAGAATATGAAACTATAAAAAATAATTTTTTAAATAGATGTGAAACTATACCACAAAATTGGAGATCTTTTTTTGAAACTATTGATCAAAGAGTAGAGTTTGCTTTGATTGTAAATTCTAGTGTTATTTTGGTGAAATTAAAGCAAGATAAAGATATATTAAAAATCATAAGTTCTAATACTAAACTACAAAATAAAATTATAAAAGCAGATAATTTACATATGGTAATATTACAACAAGATTTAGTATATGTTAAAAAAGTTTTTAAAGAGTATGGTATAATTCTTTAAAGTTTTAATAAAAATTATTTTAAAATTTACTTTTACTACTTGGATTTAGTTTTAATAGTATTAAGTCTGCTAAAATATTTCCAAGCAGTGTTAAAAATGCTCCAATAATAAGTATACCCATAATTACAGGATAATCATGACTTAAAGCAGAATGAAAAAATAATAATCCCATACCATCTATTGCAAAAATTGTCTCTAAAATTACACTTCCTCCAATAATACCTGGTAAAGACAATCCTAAAAGTGTAATAATAGGTGGATATAGATTTGGTAAAATATAATATCTTAATATTTTTTTATTGTCTAATCCTCTAGCTTTTGCCCAAAATATATAATCACTTTTTAAAATCTCAATAGTTAAAGATCTTACATATAATGTAAGGCTACCAATACCACCAAAGATAATGATAAAAATAGGTAATATTAGATGCCATAATGTATCTGTATAATAATCTAAACTATCAGGTTTTATGCCATTGCTATGAACTCCTGAAATAGGTAAAATATCAAATGTAATACTAAAAATTAATACACCCATAAGGGCTATATAAAATGATGGTAAAGAGAAACTTAAAAGTGATATTTGAGATACTATTTTATCTATGGTTTTATTTTGATTAAAAGCAGCCTTAATACCCATATAAAGTGAAATTATAAATATAAAAAATATACTAATGCTATTTAATACTAAAGTTATAGGGATTCTACTTAAAATCTCATCTTTTACAAAACCTCCACTACTAAAAGAGATACCAAAATCAAGTACTAAAATATTTTTTATCCAAGAAAAAAATTGTATATATAAAGGTTTGTCAAGACCATAAATCTCTTTTAGATGTTTTAGTGATTCTTGGGTTATATTTGGATTAAGGTCTCCTGATGCAAAAAAACTATTTGGTGCAAGATTTATAGCTATAAATGAGATCAAAGCTATAATAAATAGCATAAAAAAAAGATATAGTATTTTTTTTAATATTAGTTTCATTTTAATTTATTTACTACTACTGCTATTGCAAAACCACCATCGTGAGTAATACTAAGATATGATTTTTTAATATTATATTTTTTTCGTATTTTTTTATTGTATTTTATTTTTGGTGCATTTTGTTTTGTTTTTGATATTTTTATATCCAAAAAACTACATTTTTTTCCAATACCTGTACCTATAGCTTTACTAGCTGCCTCTTTTGCTGCCCAAAAACCTGCTATTGTAGCACTTGTTTTAGCTATATTGATCTCTGAAGAGCTTAAAAATTTATTTAGATACTTTGTATTATATTTTTCTAAAAGTTTCTCTATACGGGCTATTACTGTTATATCTATACCTATCAAATATCTTCTCCATATTTATATATATATCTCTCTTGCATTGTAACATTACCCAAAAGTCCACCTTGATGGATATAGATATATGTTGTAGTAGGTTTGTAGTTATATTTTAGATATTTTAAAAATACTTGCCAACCTATAGGATCGTATAAAAGATCAAACTCTATATTGGTGTTTTTTTTTATATTTTGCCATATCTTATAATTTTGTTTATAGAGTTTTCCAAAATGAAATTTTTTTTCTGGTTTGAGTATAGTAGGGTGATATTGTATATTATGTTCTAGTATATAAAACTGTTTTTTTAAATACTCTTTATCTCCTACACAAGGTGTTGTGATCACTTTATGATCTAAATATTTTTGTAAAAATAAAGCAGTAGTACCTGTACCAGATGGTAAAAAAACTTCTAATTTTTTTATATTATTTTGTTGTACATATTGTTTTAATTCATCTGCTAATATTTTTATACCATATGCTGCTTCTTGTATGGCACCACCCTCATCTATAAATAGTTGATCTTTTTGTAATATTAATTTTGTAAGGTCAAAGTTCTCATCTACAATTAGTTGCATACCATTTGCTAATGCTTCTTTATAATTACCATTTGGATATTTTTGTAATTGTGAAGATATATGATAGGTGTAGTATATAAAATTCCACCCTTTAAGTTTTGCTAAAACAGATAAGCTATACATAGCATTAGATTGATTTGAACCATAGCTTATAATTGTATTTATATGTGGAAAATCATTTTTAAAAAAATAATAAAATTTTCTAGCTTTATTACCTGAAAAATCTTTATTTAATAGATCGTCTCTTTTTATTAAAATAGGAAAGTTATCTATAGTAACTTTAGTAATTATAGAATTTACTATATCTATCACAATAAAACACCATTTTTCATATAATAAATAACTACATAACTACTTACAACTATAATATAAGCAGCATTAAATATTAAAGATAATATATATTTTTTATCTCTTTGCTTATTATCTGATATAAATCCTACAAGAAGTCCATAAAATGTCCCTAAAAAAAGTAAAATATAAAGTAGATACCCAATATAGTAATAGTCTTTTTGTAAAAAACAAAAAGGGCAATGATGTGTTGGTAATTCGTATATATATGTACCAAAAAATATTATTAAAGAGATGATTGATATAATAATAAAAAATAGATTTAAAAAAGAAAATATATATTTATGACTAAATAAATAAGAAAAAATCATACCTACAAAGCTACCATAAAATAATATTAATAATACAGATCTATTGATCTCAAAAATAGATGATATATATGAAGATGAAGAGGCACTTGAATATAATGTACCACAACAACTTACCATTTTATTTGGATTTAGAGAATTAAACATTAAAAACTCTACAATAATCTCAGCAATAAAAAGAAAAAAGATAACACTAAAAAAGCCAAATTTTATCTTAGTATATGGTAATGTTTCTTTTTTTATATCAAGATAGTGTAAAACTAACCAAAATCCAAATACATATATATTTAAAATCTTTAATATAAAAAGATATACACCATAATTAGTAGCATTTACAACTCCAGCTGCACACATAGCTCCTGTTAATACTCCTGAAATCTTATCTAAAGTAAAGATAAAAAATAAAAATAAAGGTAGTTTTAATGCAAATATATATTTTATAATAGTAGCTGTTAAAAAACTTTGTTTTTCTAGAGTGTATTGTAGTTTTGTTGTTGCTTTTATATCCCATTGTAAAAATATTTTTACACTTAAAATAAAAGCAACTAAAGAAAATACAACAAATATAATATCTAAAAGAAGTATAGCTAAAACTTCAGGAGAAAGTAACATTACTGTAAATTTCCTCTATCTATACATACTGTTTGATCTACAAAATCAAGATTAAAAAAAAGTGGATCATGTGTTGCTACTATGATTGTTTTGTTGGTTTCTTTTAACTCTTTTAAAATTTGTATAAAATCACGCGATAGTTTTTCATCTAAATTTGCAGTTGGTTCATCGGCTATTATTATTTTTGGGTTATTTACATGTGCTCTTGCTATTGCTACTCGTTGTTGCTCTCCACCTGAAAGGTTTCTTACAATAGCATCTTTTTTATGTAATATTTGAAATTTATCCATTACTAAATTTAATTTCTCTTCTACCTCTTTTTCATCTAAATTAGAAGGTACTAAAGGTAGTAAAATATTTTCTTGTACACTTAAAGTTGGAATAAGATTATATTTTTGAAAAATAAACCCTATATTGTCTCTTCTATATAGTGCTGCAAAATTATCTGGAAGTTTTGATATTTGTTTGTTATCTACTATTACTTGTCCACTTGTAGGTTTACTAAGAGCAGCTATAAGTGAAAGAATTGTACTTTTCCCACTACCGCTTGAACCTTTTAAAACTACTAATTGACCCTCTTTAAACTCTAAATTTATATTATTTAAAGCTGTTACAGTATTATTTTTATTTATGGTATATTTTTTTATTATATTTTCTAATCGTATCATCTTATTACCTCGTCAGCTTCTAGTGTTGCTATTCTCCAAGCAGGTATAATAGTAGCTGCTATATATATAGGGACACTTAAGAAAAATACTAAAAATAGTGTTTGAAAATCAAATACAAAAGGTAATTCAAAAGTAGTTTTTAATTTTGAATACCCAATAAAAATATTTTCTAAAAGTGGTGCTTGAAAGATATATACAAAAATAAATGCTAAAATTATACCAAATAGATATGCCAAAACAGAGATAATAAAACTTTCATAAAACTTCTCTTTTAATACATCATCTATTGTCCATCCTATAGCTTTTAAGATACCTATCTCTTTTTTCTCTTGAGCACTTAAACCACTTGATTTATCATATATTACCATAAAAAATGTAAATAATGCTACTATAAATATAGCTAAAAATACTCCACTTTTATAATCAAAAATATTAGCATAGCTAACTTTTAGATCTTCATTTGTTATGATTCGTGTATCTGGATATAAAAGTTTTATTTTTTGAACAATTGTTGGAATCTCTTTTGGATTTGCTACTTTTACAACTATATCTGTAGCCATATTTTCATCTATACCAAAAAGATCTCTTGCATCATCTTTTGATAATATTATCATATCATTTGACTCTAACTCAGTATCACTATGAAATACACCACCTATATACAATCTTTTAAAACTACCATTTGGTTTAATAAAATTAAAATATTTATCATAATAACTTTTTGTCATTACATCTTTTACGCCAGTTCCTACTATCATAGAAGAGTTTTGTTCTAAAGAGGTTAAATCATATTTTTTTATTATGGAATTAAATGTTTTTTTATATTGATTTTCATATTGATCAAGACCAACAACAGTAAAATTTACACCACCATTTACAAAATAGTAATATCCCCATACTCTTGCCATAGCATCACTTACACCTGAAATTTCAAGTATATTATCTACTGCATCAATATCTATATCATATGCTTTTCCAGCTTTTATTTTTTGTACTATAATTTGAGGTAGTGAATCTACTGTAGTATCTAATTCATATTTTATAGAACCAGTTATAAAAAAAATTGAACTTAAAAGAAAAGTAAGTAGTGTAAAGATTACTATTATAAAACTATTTTTCCCTTTTTGTCTTAGTATTGAATTTATGGCATATGTTATGAGATATAGATTTATCTTATTTTTTAACATTTTGTATCCTACTTGGGGTATTGTTTAATATGGTTGAGTGATTATATACAAAAGATGATGGAAAATATTCTCTTAGATCTCCATCATCTTTATATATTGCAAAAAGATCACTTAAACTTCTATGTCGTATATAAGTAGCTTCAGTAGAGATTGCAAGATCAGGAAGCCCTATTGTTTTAACAAAGATATTTTTATGTACCATTTGTTCGTTTGTTGTTGATTTTACAATAAAAAGGTATAGAACCAAAGATAAAAAGATAAAAACTAAACTAACAAAAAGATATAAAAGATAAAAACTTTTTTTAGTCAAGTTTATATACCTCAGATTCTACAATATCTTTAAACTGTACAATTTTAGTTCCTCTGTGATCTGTTTTAAAAACTTTTGCATCTTCAATATTTGCAAATGGAATTAACTCATTTCCCATAGGACCATATATATCACTACCTACTACATAGTAAGCTTTTGTACCATCAATTCCCTTTTGACTATAATAATCTGTAACTAATATTTTGCTAATATTTTGTCTAGTTACATCATATTTACCCCATTTTAGAGGATTAAAATAAAATTTCATAAGATCTTTTACCCCATCAAATGATAAATGATGCTCGTGATTATTATGTTTGTAAAAAATTTGCGCTGCCCATCTTGGATATTTATAAGTAAACATTCCACATACAGGACATTTTTCATTTTTATTTACTGTAACTTTATCTTCTATATTATCTGATTGATCTACCCTTTTAATCTCCCAAAGATACAAAGCTACAGCTTGTAGTTGTTTCTCTTTTAAATGTTTGCATAGTTTATGAAATTTTATATCTGCTTTTAGTTCATTTATCTCAAGATAATCACTTAGATCAATATTTTGCTTACATCTATATTTAAAAATCTTTTCACCCATAGGATATATTTTTTTCTTTTTTTTCTTTTTTAAAAAAAGTGTATCACTTTGTAATGATTTTTTTGCCATATCTAAAGCTGTAGCAAAATCAACTAATTTACCTCTGTATCTTTTTTTAAATTTCAATGCCTCTGCTTTTGTGCTAAAAGCTAGTTTAGAAACTTTACTCATGGTACCACTTACTCTTGATTTTACTATATAAAAAGCATCTTTAGCTTTTATAGGTTTTTGAGTAATAGTATCTATAACATAGATACTATTTTTATCTATTCCATATTCTTTCATATCTACAGCTAAACATCTTAGACTACAATATTGTCTTTTTGTACCATTGTGTAGTTTAGCACTATATGAAGTTTTATAAAACATTTTTATACTCATACCACATACAGGACACCATTGTTTTGCAATACCATCTTGTACTAATATAGGTTTTACAGTAGCTTTTTTTGAAAAACCACTGCTAAAAGATAGTGTTATAAAAACCAAGATTAAAAAAATATATTTAAACAAATAAAACTCCTACTTATTATTTTTATTAGTTGATATTATAACTGAATTATATTATAGTTTTATTAATATCTCATCTATTATCTTTAATCCAAAGCCATTTAAACCAATAAAAGAGTGTTTTTTACTACTTGATAAAAGTTTTATATCTTTTACACCTAAGATATTTAATATTTGAGCACCTATACCATAATCTTTTATACTGTCTTTACTATTTGATGTATTGTTTAAAAAGATTAGCAATCCACCTTGCTCTTTTAGATATTGTATAGATTGTAATAATGAGTTTAATTTTTTATCATCTAAAAATAGATCAATATCTAAACTAATATTGTGAAATTTTACACAACTTGTTTTTGATACATTACCAAATTGTATAATGGTATGTTTATGATCTAAATGATCTGTAAACTCTTTTTTTATAACATTATTATTAAAAAATACAAAAGGTTCGCTAGATATCTCTTTTACTAATGATTCATTTGCCATTCTATACTCTACAAGATCTGAGATATAAACTTGTTTCATATTGTGCTTTTTTGCAAAAATATCAAGATCATCTCTTCTTGCCATAGTGCCATCATCTTTCATAATTTCACATATTACAGACTCACCTGCTAAACCTGCTAATTTACAAAGATCAATACTACCTTCTGTATGTCCTGTACGCTCAAGAACTCCACCTGCTTTTGCTATAAGAGGAAAAATATGTCCAGGTCGTACAAGATCTGTAGTTTTACTAATAGGACTAGCTAAAAGTCTTATTGTATCATCTCGCTCTTGTGCACTTATTCCTGTTGCTGCTGTAGTGGCATCTACAGATACTGTAAATGCTGTTTCATATGATGAAGTATTGCTAGAGACCATAGGGTTTAGATCTAACCTATTTGCAGTATTGTTTGTTACTGCAACACATATTAGTCCTCTTGCATATTTTGCCATGAAATTTACTTTTTTATCATCACTTAGTGCTGCTGCATAAACTAAATCTCCCTCATTTTCTCTATCTTCATCATCAAGCATTATTACCATATTGCCTTTTTTGATCTCATTTATTGCTTCTTCTACTCTCTTAATAGCTGACATTACATACCCTTGTGTAGTTTTGTATGAATTATACTCATTATTTTCTTAATTCTTTTACTATATCTATATCTATTTTTGGAACTTTGATCTTTTTCTATTAAGGTATCTTTTTGATATTTTATAATTTGATATTTCTTAAGGGTAATTCTATTTTAAAAATAGCTCCATTTTGACTATTTTTATCCATTTATCTTTTTTGTTTTGTTCTCTTAAAATATCTTTTGCATTATTGAAGATATTTTTATATACCAGTTACAAAAATGCCATAGTGCATAAAAATGTTGTTTAAATCTATTTTGTTTTGCTTCATTGTACAAAAAAAGTATATATTTTTCATGAAATAGATCGGTTTGTTTATTTACTTTTAGTATATCTTCAAGTAGTTTTGAGCCATATTCTTCAAAAAGCCATTCATTAAATGGAGTATTAAATCCTTTTTTTGGTCGATCTATAATCTCTTTAGGGATATATTTTGATGCTATTTTCTTAAGTAGATATTTGTTTGTATCTCCTGTTTTTAGATCACTTTGTATTGAAAAAACTGTATCAACTAACCTATAATCTAAAAAAGGGGTTCTAGTTTCTACGCTATTTGCCATAGTTATTTTATCTACTTTACTAAGTAAGGCTTCCCCTAGCCAAATATTAAGATCAATATAACTCATCCAACATATAGGATCTTTTTTTTGTTTTTCACTTTTAAATGTAGCTGTTTTTTTTAAAAGCTTTTTTCTTTGTGCAGATGTATAGATCTCACCAAAGCTATTATAAATAGTTTCATTTTTTACCACTCTTCGTAAGTATTCACTCTCTTTAGTATTAGTTTGTAAAGCCCCTATAATATTATCTAAAAAATTAGTTTGATTTTGACTTAGGGTATTTTTAAAGTTATAATAGTTTAAAAATTTAGCATAATTATCATATCCTAAAAAAAGCTCATCGCTACCCTCTCCACTTAAAACTGTTTTTATACCAGCTTGTTTTATGGTTTTACTTAGATGATATAAGGCAATAGATGCTGGATCTGCATGTGGTTCTTCAAGTGCTTCAAAAACATCTTCTAAAGAGTTTATAAAATCTTTTTTTTCTAACTCTATTGCTGTATGATTTGAGTTTATACTATTTGCTACAATTTTAGCAAAAGGAAGTTCGCTATATTTTTTATATGTTTTATATCCTATGCTAAATGTATCTATTTTCTGATTAGATATTTTTGAGTATATTGAGCTTATTAAACTACTATCTATACCTCCACTTAAAAGAGTTCCTACTTTTACATCACAATTTATTCTTTTTTCTATACTGCTAAAAAGTAGTTCTTCTATATTGTTTAATGCTTTTTGTTCCTCTTTTATAGCTGTATATGTATTGATTTTATAATATTTTTTTATATGTATTTTGTTATTTTCTAATATTAGATACGAAGCTTTTGGTAATTTTAATATATCTTTATAAAAAGTATTTGGTTCTAGTGGAGTAAAATATTGTAGATACTGAGATAATGCTACCTTATTTAGATTTGGTGTAAATCCTAATAATTTTATAATAGGTTTTATCATACTTGCAAATATAAATTTATTATTTTGAAAATAGTAAAAAAATGGTTTTTTACCATATCTATCTCTTGCACAAAAAAATTTATCTTTTTTAATATCATATATTGTAAAAGCAAATGCTCCATTTAGAAAGTTTAAAAATTTTATATCATATTTTTGATAAAGTCTGATTATTACTTCTGTATCACTTTTTGTAGTACAGTTTAAATTATGATCAATTATCAGCTCTTTATAGTTATATATCTCACCATTAAATACTATAGAGATATTATCAAACTCCATAGGTTGATTTGCTTCATCTTTTAGATCTATTATGCTAAGTCTAGTATGACCTAATATTGTAGTATTGTATTTTTTTATAGTATAGTTATTGGGACCTCTATTTTTAAGTATATCTAAAGCATTAGAAAAATTATCTATTTTTGATCTATTTATCCCTAAAATACCGCACATTTTTACTCCATAATAAGTTTAGCAATATTTTTACTACTTCCATGTTGTAGATAGTTTTTTAACTCTTGTGATTTGTTAAAAAAATTTTCTCTATTATAATTTTTATATAAATTTAATAGATTTTTTATAGTTACTTCATCTTGTACAAGTTCCGGATGCAAAGTTGTACCATTGTATTTCTCAAACATAATATTAGCAAGTCCTATATATTTTAGTTTTACAAATTTTTTAACTATAAAATAGTCAAGTGGTTTAGCTATATAAGTTAATATAAAAGGAACCCCTATAAGTGAAGCTTCTAAAGTAGCTGTACCACTACAAATAAATGCAAAATCAACATCAACCAAAGTAGAGTATGTATCATTTGTAATTGTAAAAGTAGATATATCACCATAAAGATTTTTTATCTCATTTTTAGTAAAATATTTTGGTATTATTAAAATAGGTTCTATACCTGGCAAAGATTTTAAAAGCTCTTTATATATAGGTATAAGTTTTGTTATCTCACCTTTTCTACTTCCTGGCATAAAGGCTATTTTTTTTATATCTTTATTTATCGAAGTTTTAAAAATTTTTATTTGGTCTAAAAGTGGATGTCCCATATAAGTTATATTTGCATTTTTACTATAATAATTTTTTTCAAAAGGTAAGATTGAAGCTAGTTTATCAATAGTATTTTCTAGTATAGGTATTCTTTTTTTCTTCCATGCCCAAGCTTGAGGTAAGATATAATAAATTATCTCTTTATCGGGATATTTTTTTTTGATTTTTTTAGCTAATGGTAGATTAAATCCAGAAGAATCTATAAGTAGTATTTTATGTGTATCTTGTGCTAAATTTACCATTTGATTATTTAGTTTTATAAAAAAAAATAGTTTTTTTAGTACATCTACAAAGCCCATTATAGCTAAATTTTGTAGATCTACGATAGGCTCTCCTAAGTTTTTATCAAAAATACCTACAAATTTTATATCATCATCTAAATACTGTTTTAAAGATTTTAGATGTATATTTGCAGAGTGTTCAAGAGCACTTACAAGTATAGTCATAGTTATATTATTTTACTTTCATTAACTGTAAAATCTTTTAAAAGTTGATCTCTTAATATTGTTAATTTTCTTTTCCAATCAGGATCTTCACATTCATCTAAAAGTTTAGTTATATTTACAAGTAACGGTGAAAATTTTTCTCTTACTTTTAGTGGAATTGTTTTATTTGTAGTTATTTGTCCACCTTTATGTATAAAAA
>Ga0256837_1002169_pt1 | contig 12491 bp, 15 predicted proteins | sample 4562384metaG_FD_185976 | JGI IMG/M metagenome (GOLD analysis project Ga0256837, IMG submission 185976) | Hydrothermal vent microbial communities from Guaymas Basin, Mexico - 4561-384 | ecosystem: Environmental > Aquatic > Marine > Hydrothermal vents | place: Mexico: Guaymas Basin | collected... | reverse complement strand
AGCTTTATTTTTCATGAATTGTTCTTTTAAAGTATTTAACTGAAATTCAACTTCATCTTCTAAATTTCCATCTACATCACCTACAAGAATAGCTCCCGCATCACTAGGTAGATCTACATTTAATTTATCTTTTAATGCTTTGATTACAAGTGCATCTAAAAACTCCATAGCAACAGGATTTGCTCCAGAAGCCAAAGACTTAAATACTGCATTCATAGCAGCTGTTACATCTGGAAAAATACCCATATATGTTTGTTTATGTTTTGGTTTTGGGATAAGCTTTAAAGTGATCTCAGTAATAACAGCTAGTGTACCCTCACTACCTATTAAAATACCTGCAGTATTGTACCCTGCAACATCTTTTATAGTTTTTTTACCAGCTCTTATAATCTCACCATTTGGTAAAATAGCACGAAGTGCCATAACATAATCTTTTGTTATCCCATATTTTGCAGCTCTCATACCACCTGCATTTTCACTTACATTTCCACCTATTGTAGAATACTCTTGACTAGCAGGATCTGGTGGATAAAATAAACCTACAGCTTCAACTGCTTTTTGTAGATCCATATTTATAACACCTGGTTGAACAACAGCAACCATATTTTGCATATCTATTTCAATTATTTTATTCATATGTCGTTCTAAAGACAATACTATTCCACCACTTGCAGGCAATGCACCACCTGTAAAGCCACTTCCTGCTCCTCTTGGAACTATAATAATTTTATGTTTATTACAGTAAGATAAAATTCTACTAATATCATCTTCATCTCTTGGAAATACTACTGCATTTGGTTTAAAATTTGTTCTTGTTGCATCATAAGAATATGCAATTAAGTGTGCATTATCACTATGAATATTCTCTGTTCCTACAATATTTTCTAAATATTGTAAATGTTCTTTTTTTACCATGGCCATAACTCTTTCATTGTTTTAAGTATAGATTTTTGTGTATTATTTTTATTATCAAAAATCAATGTTCTATAATAACTATTATAATCATCTATCTTATTTTTATTAAAAATATCCCAAAATCCTTTTTTAATATCTTTTATTTTTGTAAAAAATGGTACAGAAGTAGAGTTATCTATATATTGTAATTTTTGAGTATATACTATTTTAAAACTAATAGCATCTACAATATAAAGTTTATTTTCTATTACAAAAAATATTGTCCCAATTTGATTTTCTAAACAAAATTTCTGAATCTCTTTTTTTGTAGGAATAGGAGTCTTATCCATTTTTAATATAGTTGCAAAAAAATCTTCATTTATAAAATTTTGTTTTGGATATATATCTTGTATAATTTGCTTTGCTTTTAAATTTGGTACAATTAATAAAGAGCTATTATAAAGATAATTAGCTATAAAGATATCACCATCTTGTGGCATTAATTTTGTTGTAGGAATAGCATCTTGCTTTAAAATTACATTATTGTTAAATGTAATTACCGAGGAATTATCATTTGATTTAGTTACTATTGCATTATTTAATATAATATTATTATCATTATTATAGTGATGTATTACAATACCTGATACACCAAGTTGTATTTTTATACCATCAATAGTAGCACTATTTTTTGTACTGTTATTTAAAATATATTTTTTTATCGTTGGATCAAATAAAATTTGTTTATTAACTTTAATATTATTTTCTTTTTTATTTAATATATAAATATGATTAAAAATACCCAATTTATTTTTTATTGTTTTAAAATCTTGTAAAACCCAACCATAAGATTTAAGAGTATTTAAACTTTGACCTTTACATAAGCTACCATCTAATGATATATTTGGATATATATTATTAGATGGTAGATTTTTTTTATAACAAATTGTTGTTTCAGACCATAATAATGAACTTAATAATGTTCCATATAATAATATCTTCACCTATATTTTCCTTATTTTTAATAAATAGTATCATAAAGATACATAAAAGATAATAAAAACTAAAATATCTTATCTTTTATTCAAAACTATTTAGTTTAAATTCATTCCATAATCTCTTAGCTTGAACACTACCCTTATCTTTTGCTTTTTTTACCCAAAAAGCTGCTTTTTTATAGTCTACTTTTACACCTTGACCACCTATATATGCCCAACCTAAATTTACTTGTGCATTTGTATGACCTTTTTTTGCTGCTATTTTATACCATTTTACAGATTCTTTTAGATCAGGTTTTACACCAATACCACCTGTATATAAATATCCTAAAATATATGCAGATTCCGCATCACCTGCTTGTGCAGCTTTTAAAAAAAGTTTTGAAGCCTCTTGAAATTTATTTTGTTTATATAAAGTAATTGCATCATGATAATCACTACTAAAAAGATATCCTACTAAAAAAACTACTAAAAATATTTTTTTAATCATTATTTTGCCTTATATTAATTTTTATTATTATAACTAAATTAATTTAGATTTTCAATAACCATCATTAAATTTTCTTTTTTTATGTTTATCTTTTTTATAACGATTATTATTTTTTAATTTTTCTAAAAGATTTGCATTTTTTAATATACAATTTTTTTCATTTGCAAAATCTTTTGTATGATCTTGCAAAGTATCTAGTATATATTGAACTGTCGATTTTAATGCTTTTGGATATTCATTGTAAAGTTCAATAGAGGGTGTTTTTTTTAATTCTTGATAGTTTTTTTCAACTGCTTTTTTATAAAGATCTAAATCAAAATTATCTTTTTTGATCAAAGAGATAGTTCTTGTTAAGAATTTTTCTAAAACTCTTATATATCGTAAGCGTATTGTTTTGTCATTAGTTTTGATATTCATAAGATTGTTATACTAAAAAAGGGTTAAAAAACCCTTTTTTATATAAATTATGCTAGTGCTTTTTTTGCACTATCTACTACTGAAGTAAATCCAGCAGGATCATTTATAGCCATATCAGCTAAAATTTTTCTATCTAATTCAATTTTAGCTAGCTTAAGACCATTGATAAATCTTGAATAAGAGATATCATTTAATCTACAAGCTGCATTGATTCTTACAATCCAAAGTCTTCTGAAATCTCTTTTTTTATTTCTTCTATCTCTATATGCATATACTAAAGCATGTTCTACTTGCTCTTTAGCTTTTCTATAGTGTTTTCTTCTTCCACTAAAAAAACCTTTTGCCATCTTTAAGATTTTTTTGTGTCTTGCTCTTCTTACTGTTCCTGTTTTAACTCTTGGCATATTTTTCCTTTCTTTACCGTAAATATATTTATATTATAGGTGTTAGCTTATGCGCTAAACTTATCCAAATTTAATTGGAGGGACTAAAAAACATAATAAAAATAAATTTATATTATTATGCTTTATTTAACATTAATTTTACTCTTGAAGCATCACTTGCTGCTACAGTTTGTGGACCTCTTAAGTTTACTTTTCTTTTTTGACTCATTTTAGTTAAAATATGGCTTCTAAAAGCACTTCCTCTTTTAATAGAACCATTTTTTTTCACTTTAAATCTCTTTAAAGCTCCACTATTAGATTTCATCTTTGGCATTGTTAGACTCCTTTCATAGACTGTTTTTGAAGGTGGATTTTATCTTAATTTTGCTTTAAGTTTGTTTAATCTATATATCTTTTTGATATTTTTTTATAACACTCTACTCTTCTATCGCGTAAAAAAGGCCACCATCTTCTTATATTTTCACTTTTTTTCATATCTATATCACAATATAATAGTTGCTCTTTTTTACTACTACCTTGAACTAATAGTTTACCTTGAGCATCAAATACAAAACTATTTCCCCAAAATTTTATACCATCTAACTGCCCACTTTGATCTTTTTCAAAACCAACTCTATTTACAGTTACTACAGGTAGTGTATTTGCTATAGCATGACCTCGCTGCACTGCTATCCAAGCTTCAAGTTGCTTTCTTTTTTCCTCTTTAGAATCAGCTCTAAACCACCCTATAGCTGTAGGATATATCAATATATCAGCACCAGAAAGTGTCATGATCCTAGCAGCTTCAGGATACCACTGATCCCAACAAACCAAAACACCTAAAGTTCCAACTGAAGTTTTTATAGGTTTAAATCCTAAATCACCAGGGGTAAAATAAAACTTTTCGTAAAATCCAGGGTCATCTGGAATATGCATTTTTCTATAAATACCTGCTATTGAACCATCTTTTTCGAATACCACTGCACTATTATGATATAACCCTGTTGCTCTTTTTTCAAATAATGATGTTACTAATACAACTTTATATTTTTTAGCTACTTTACTCCAAAATATTTTATCTTCTTCCCAAGAAGATGCCAAATCAAAATTATTTACATCTTCACTTTGACAAAAATATTGAGTTTGATGAAGTTCTTGAAGTACTATTAATTTTGCATTATTTTTACTAGCTTCTTTAATAGCCAATATAGTTTTTTTTATAGTCTTTTTTTTAGATTTATAAAAATTTTGTTGAATAAGTGCTATTTTCATAACAAAAGTATCTAATTTAGCCACTTAGATATTATATTTTTATGATTAAAAAGTGATGATTTAATCTGTACTATATTTGCTATACTTACTAGCTCTTTAGCAGCTAGTTTAAAATCATCATTTATAAGAAGATAATCGTATTGTGAAATATACTTTATCTCTTTTTTTGCATTTGTTATTCTTTTTTGAATAATATCTTGACTATCTGTACCTCTTGTATTTAATCTTTTTTCTAACTCACTTAATGAAGGAGTAGTTATAAATACTGTTGTTGTAATATTAGAAAATTTCTCTTTTACTTGCTCAAACCCTTGTACATCAATATCAAAAATCACTAACTTCTTTTCATCTAATGCTTTTTGAATCGGAATAAGTGATGTCCCATAGTAGTTTCCATGAACTTCTGCCCATTCCAAAAAATTACCATTATTTATATCATCTATAAATTGTTCTTTGGTTGTAAAAAAATACTCCACCCCATGAGTTTCTCCTACTCTTGGATCTCTTGTGGTTGTTGATATTGAAAAATAATAGTTATCTATATCTTTATACACCTCATTTAGAAGTGAACTTTTACCACAACCACTAGGACCAGATAATAATAATATAGCCCCTTTTTGTAATATTTGTTCCATTATGCTTCCAACTTTAACTGTAAAATTACCTCTTGACCATCTGCTATAGAATCAATAATATCTTGATTTAATAGTTCAAAAAGAGGTTTTAATTCATTCATAGAATAATCATTTAACAATACTTTGATAGGTTTTATATCTAATTTATCATACAATTTATCTGTACTATTTAGCTCATCAATTGCTTTATCTATAATAGAAGATAGATCCATCCATTGATTATCATCATCTATATTATCACCTTCTGCTATATTTTGTAGTTTAGGTGCTGAATAATCTATAATATCCTCAATTTTAGATAACTCATTTTGATCTAAAATTCCACCTGATGTTTTTGAAACAGAACTTATATGAACAATACTATCATCTATATCCTCTTTTACATCAGAAGCTATATTTGATGCTAATGAATCTATATAATCAAGTGCAATATCAGCTTCTGTATCTGGCAATTTTTCTGGTAAATTATCTGATTTAATTGGTTCTTCATAAGATTCTAATGGATCTATTTTTGTAGCATATACTTTTGCATTGGCTCGTTTATTTAACTCTTGTAATTGAAGTTCAAGTATCTCTTGTAAAGTCGAAGGTAAAAATGGATTTGGTATTAAAAAATCATTTGCTAACTCAAATGGCATAGGCTCGTTTGATATAGTTCCTATTAATTTACATTGAGTTTTTAAACTATTAAAATTATCATCTACCATAGATTTTTCAACAACTACAATATCTACTTTACGATCAAGTGCAACACTAGATAAGACCTCTAGTTCAAGATGAAGTTTTTTAGTAATTAAATTAAATATCTGTATTACAATTGGTGTTTTTGAGACTAAAACTAAAGTTTTCATTTTATCCTTTCTAACTTATGATCAATAAGTTCATATACACTATCACATCTAAAAGCTATATCTTTTTCATGAGTTACTATCATCAAACTAGCATTATATTGTTGTATATACTCAAAAAGTATATCTATAAGCTCTATAGCTGTTTTTTTATCAAGATTTCCTGTTGGTTCATCAGCAAAAATTACTTTTGGCTTTTTTGTTAAAACCCTAGCTGTTGATAATCTTTGCTGTTGACCACCACTTAATTCACCTATACCTTGATGTAAAATATGATCTATTTTTAATTTTATTATTAAACTATCATCTATTTTTGTATCATTTAAAAGCTCAGATATATGTAGATTCTCAACTCCATTAAATCCACGAAATAAATAATGTGACTGAAATATTATACCAAAAGCATTCTTTCGTAACTCTAAGATCTCTTTATTTGATAATGTAAAAATATTTTGATTGTTATAATACACTTCACCACTATCTGGTTTTAAAAGTGTAGAAAAGATATTTAAAAGTGTAGATTTTCCACTACCACTTGTACCCATAATGGCTATTGATTCTTTTTCATTTAATGTTAAATCTACATTAGAAAAAAGTGGGTAATCAAAGCTATGAGTTACACCCCGTACATCAAGTACAGGGTGTTTTGAAGATATTTTATTTTTATTAGTATCTACCACTTAAGTATATCACTAATTATTTTGCCATTTGAGCTGCAACTTCAGCTGCAAAATCTTCCTCTTTTTTCTCAATACCATCACCTAATTCAAATCTTACATACTCAACAATTTCTATAGAACTATCTACATCTTTTATAGCTTGTTCTACAGTTTTACTATCATCCATTACATAAGTTTGTGATAAAAGTGCATGAGTTTTATCTAATTGAGTATTATCCTCAATCCATCTTGCTATTTTACCTTTTAGGATATTTGGAATAATTTTTTCAGGTTTTCCCTCAGCTTTTAATTCCTCTGCCATTCTAGCTTCAGCTGCAGCTATTGCTTCATCTGTAAGTTGTACTTTTGAAACAAATTGTGGAATATTTTTTTCAGGTTTTCCAAGTCTATGAAGCTCTATATTTAACTTTTCAATATCAGCGATAATTGCTTTATTTTCAGACTCAATAAAATCTGCTGATAGATCTTTATAAGATATAACAGTTGGTTTCATAGATGCAGCATGCATAGCAACTTTTTTAAGTAAATCAACAGTTTTCTCTTTTGCATCATCATTACAAGTTGCAGCTAAAATAACACCAACTTTACCTAAATGAACATATCCATTTACTATACCATTATCAGTAGATACTGTTACCATTTTTCTAGCAACAATATTTTCACCTATTGTAGCAATATTTGTATTTAGGTACTCTTCAAAATTTACACCATTTATTTCTGTTTTATTTAACTCTTCAGTACAACTTACACCTGTAGCTTGTACATGTGCAGTTATATTTGAAACAAGATTTAAAAAGTTTTCATTTTTTGCAACAAAGTCTGTTTGAGAGTTGATCTCTGTCATTGTTGCTTTTGTGTTATCATCATTGATTAAAATAGAGATTAACCCTTCTGCTGCTACATTTGAAGATTTTTTAGCAGCTTTTGAAAGTCCTGCTTCTCTTAAATGTTTAATAGCCTCATCAATATTACCATCACAAGCATTTAATGCTTTTTTACAATCAAGCATACCAGCACCTGATTTTTCTCTTAACTCTTTGATTAGTTTTGGAGTTGCACCTGCCATTATTTTGCCTCTTCTGTAGATTCTTCTTTTGCAGCTTCTTTTGCTACTTCTGCTTTAACTTCAGCAACTTCAGCTTCTGTTACCTCTAATTCTTCACCATTTTCTTCTGCTAACATAGCTTTACCTTCGTTCATTGCTGCTGCAAACTCTGTACAGAAAAGTTGGATAGATCTAATTGCATCATCATTTCCTGGAATTGGAAAATCAACAAGATCTGGATCACAGTTTGTATCAAGTGGTGCATAAACTTTAATTCCAAGTCTTCTAGCTTCTAAAATAGCAATTTTTTCTTTAACTGCATCAATTACAAACATCATATCAGGAAGATCTTTCATATCTTTGATACCACCTAGGTAATCTTCTAGTTTAGATTCTTTTCTAGTAAGCATTAATGCTTCTTTTTTAGTAAGTAAGTCTAATTGACCCTCTTCTCTCATTTTTTTAATAATTTCTAATTTTCTAATAGATTTTTTCATTGTTGGGTAGTTTGTAAGCATACCACCTAACCATCTATGATTTACATAAGGCATACCACAAGAGATTGCTGCATTTTTTACAGCTTCGCTAGCTTGTTTTTTAGTACCAACAAAAATCATTGTTTTACCTTTTGCTGCTTCATCTCTAACTAAAGTATATGTATATCTAAAGTATCTTAATGTTTTTTGTAAATCTATAATATAGATATTTTTTCTTACACCAAAAATAAATTTTTTCATTTTTGGATTCCATCTTCTTGTTTGATGTCCGAAGTGTACACCACACTCTAATAAGTCTTTCATTGTTACCATAATTGTTCCTTCTTTTGCCTTTTTGGCAGATTATTTTAGGGGTTTCTTCCTCTGTAGTCATTCACAAACAAAACTGTTTGCAACCCTTTTTAAGAATTACTACATGTGAGATTTCACAATAAACAAAATATATAATGTCTAAAGGAGTTGCGATTTTATCTAAAATTATATTAAATATTTATTAAATTTTTATAGATATAATGCTAAAGCATCTGCTAAAAGAAAATTACAATTAAAAGCTATATTATCTTTTATATATATTTTTTTCTCATTTTCTAATATTTTAATTTTTTTTAATTGAGCTTTATCTAAAATATTAAGATCTACTCCAACATCACTTCTAAAACCTAATAATATCTTTTCTATTAATATATCATTAGATGATAAAGTTTCAATATCCTCATACTTTAGAGGATTTTGAATATAACTTTGTACATTATTATTACTATAATATCGTTTAAAATCTACCATACCAACTGCACCAGAGCCTATACCTAGATACTCTTTATATTCCCAATACCCAAGATTGTGTTTTGATCTACTATCTTTTTCTTTTGCAAAATTTGATATCTCATATTGAGTAAAGCCTAGATCTTTTAATTGATTAAAAAGATAATTTACTAAATCTATATTTTCCACTTTATATTGTGGTGTTTTATAAAACTTTGTATTTTCCTCTATAGTAAGGCTATAGCAACTTATATGATCTATTGGAAGTTGTTTTATAATATTTAAATCATATTTTAATAACTCTTTTGTATCAAGTTTTGTATCATAAATAATATCTAAATTTATATGTTGAAACCCTATATCATATGCATTAGCTATAGCTTGTATTGCTTGATCTTTTGTATGATTTCTTGCTAAAAAATTTAATTTATTTTCATCAAAACTTTGTACCCCAAAACTTATACGATTTATAGGAGTTAAATATATATCTTTTAGCCAATTCAAAGTTGCAGAGTTTGGATTTGCTTCTATTGTTACTTCTATATTATCATCTAAAAAATATGGTTTTACTAAATCTAAAATCTCATTATAATAGTATGCTTCTATAGTACTTGGTGTTCCACCACCTATAAAGATAGTTTCTATTTTTTTATTTTGGTTTTTAAGTTCATAAAGTAATTGTTTTTTTAAACTTTTAATATAATCTTTTTTTAAATGATGCAAATATGTGTATGAATTAAATGCACAATAGTTACACTTACTATCACAAAAAGGGATATGGATATATAGTATCAATCTATATATGCCCCATAATTTTATCTAATGTATATTGAAGATCTGTATCTAATTCCATCTTATCCATCATCCAATTTATATATCCTATATCTTTATCACAAACATCTTCTATCTTTTGACCTTTATATTTACCAAACTTAAAAGTTTCTATAAAAATAGGTGTTTTTGTAAGCTCTGCCATCTTAACCATAGGATTTACCCCAGGAAATTTCTCTTTTACAAGGATAACCAATTTTGATAAAAGTAGCTTCATCACAAGCACATCTCCTATAGCATCATGAGCTTTTATGGTGATATTATATTTTTGTGCCTCTTTTTGCTCATCAAGATATAGTTTCATAGAGTATCTAAAATATTGAAGTCTATGATATGGTGATTCAGGAAGTAGATGTTTTGCTACTCTTAGAGTATCTATAAGTTTTATATTTGGTTCAAATCCCTCTTTTTTTAACATACCTAAATCAAATGGCATATTATGAGCTATAAGATAATTATCTTGTGTATTTAAACCCAATAAAGTTTTATAAAACTTTGTATCTGTAAATTTTCCTTTACCCTCTAGTAACTCAGGGGTGATACCATGTACCTCCATAGCCTCTATTTTTATAGACAATGGTGCTAAACATAGCTCATCATAGATATCCACTTCACTTTTACTACTTACAACCATAGCTCCAACTTGTATGATTCTATCCTCTTCTTGATTTCCTGTTGTTTCGGTATCAAATAATATATACTGTGCCATAATTTTCCTATTATATTTTTGTACTATGATACCAAATTAAAATAAAAGTAGTTTTAGATCTATTGCATTATAATAATGTCAAATATGTTATAATGCACAAAAATTATTCTAAATAGAGGATAAAAATGGATAAAAAAATTTTATTATTAGAAGATGATGATACTTTAGCACAAAGTATTAAGGAGCTTTTAGAGGGTGATTCTTTTTTTGTAGATATCGCTATAGATGGGTATGAAGCTAGTGATTTAACTTATGATAATAAATATGATCTATATTTACTTGATATTAATGTCCCTAAGTTAAATGGTTTTGAACTTTTAAAATCATTAAGAGATGCATCTGATAACACACCTGTTATATTTATAAGTGCTATGGTTGATATAAAAACTATGACAAAAGGTTTTAGCCTTGGTGCTATGGATTATATCAAAAAACCTTTTGATCCAGAAGAGTTATTACTTAGAGTAAATTCAAAAATAAAAAAAGAGTTTGATTGTATAATATATAAAGATTTAACTTATAATCCAAATACTAAAGAGTTAAAAAAAGATGGCACACTTATAAATCTTAGCTATATGCTTTTAGATATGTTTCATATACTTATAACATCTAAAAATTGTGTTGTAGATAAAGTAATCCTAGAAGAGTGTATGCAACATCCATCTTCACAAGCACTAAGAGTTGCTATAAATAAACTAAAAAAAACAACAGGATTAGATATAAAAAATGTTAGAGGTATAGGGTATATAGTTGAAGAAAACTGAATTAGAATCATTTATAAAAGGATTTTTACTTTTTTTTATCTCCTTATCTATTTTAGTAGGAGTTTTATTTTATTTTTTATATCAAAAAGAGATTTTATCTAAAGAAAATGATTTTTTTACACAAATGAGGATTTGTAGTTTAACATTAAAATGTGATAAATTTGATATAAATTTTGAACAAAAAAATAAAAATTTAACAACATATAAACTTTTAAAAGAGGATAAATCTTTATATGCTTTGTTTAATATAGAATCATCAAATGATTTTTTACTTAAAATCTCACTAAAAAAAAGTTATATTAAAAATACTATACAAAAAATAAAAAGAAAGTTTTTTATATATTATTTTGTAGTATTAATTGTTCTGATATTCTTATCTGCTTTATTTTCATTGTATACCTTACATCCTTTGCGAGAAGCACTTTTATTAACAGAAGAGTTTATAAAAGATATTTTACACGATTTTAATACCCCTATATCATCACTTAAATTAAATAGTTATTTATTGAAAAAAGAGTTTGGTAACAATACAAAAATATCAAGAATTGAAAATAGTGTTTCAACAATTTTGGCTTTACAAAACAATTTAATAACTTATTTACAAAATCAACCTTTACAAAAAGAGAAATTTTCATTAAAAGAAGTTGTAAAAAATAGAGTGGATTTTATATCTAAAATATATACAGATATACTTTTTGAATTTAAAATAGAAGATAGAATTGTAATGTACAATAAAGAAGCCTTTATAAGGATCATAGATAATCTTCTTTCTAACTCTGCAAAATATAATAAAAAAAATGGAAAAGTATATATAAACTTTAAAGATAACATACTAAGTATAAAAGATACAGGTATAGGTATAAAAAATACAGATAAAGTTTTTAAAAGATTTTATAAAGAAAATGAAAGAGGAATAGGAATAGGTTTGCATATAGTAAAAAAACTATGTGATGAATTGGGTATTAAAATTGATATAAAATCAAAAATAGATACAGGAACAACTGTTTTTTTAAATTTACAATAGTGCTAACACTTTGCTAACACTTATAAGTTATAATTTCAGTAACTTAAAAAAAAGGATTTAAAATGACAGAGACAACTAACACAACAGCAGTAGATACTCAAGCGATTCAAGAGAGTGTAGCAGAGATTTATGTTTCAACTTTTGGGAGAGCTCCTGATAAAGCTGGTTTAGAATATTGGACAAATGAAGTAGTAAAAGGTAATTTAACACTTGATGGTGTAGCTCAGAGTTTTTTTGATCAA
>Ga0256837_1002166_pt1 | contig 12496 bp, 12 predicted proteins | sample 4562384metaG_FD_185976 | JGI IMG/M metagenome (GOLD analysis project Ga0256837, IMG submission 185976) | Hydrothermal vent microbial communities from Guaymas Basin, Mexico - 4561-384 | ecosystem: Environmental > Aquatic > Marine > Hydrothermal vents | place: Mexico: Guaymas Basin | collected... | reverse complement strand
GTCTTGGGATAGATTTGAAGATGAAGATGGATATAGTGCTACTTCTATGTTAGCAGGAGTCAACTGCTACTTAAGAGGAAACAGTACTAAAGTAGGTGCATACTTTCAAAAAGACTCTTTTGATAAAAATGTTGGAGATAAAGATGTAAATATCTTTCGTATTACTTCTCAGTGGTTCTTTTAAACCACCAGAGATACTCTTGTAACTAAAGCGTAACCCAACTGTTTTATACTTCTACCAACAAAACATAAAAAGGCTTACAAAATGACTAAAGTTATAAAAATTGCATTAGCAAGTACAGTTTTACTTACATCTTTAAGTGCAAACGATATTATAAAAGGAAGTGGTGCTTCTTTTCCTTATAGTGTTTACCAAAAATGGTTGAAAGCTTATAACAAAGAGACTGGTATCAAAGTTGATTACATCAAAAAGGGTTCTTCAAAAGGAATCAAAGATGCCGAAAAACGTGCTGTCGATTTTGCAGGAACTGACAAACCTTTAAGCCCAAAAGTTTTAAAGAGAAATGCTCTTTATCAATTTCCAGGTGTAGTTGGTGCTATCACAATGGGGTACAATCTTCCAAATGTAAGTGGACTTAAACTCTCTCGTGCTGCTACTGTAGCTATCGCTGATGGTAGTGCTAAGTACTGGGATGATTCAGTTATAGCTAAAGCGAATGCTGGAGTAAAACTTCCACATAAAAAACTTACTTTTATTCACCGTGCAGATGGTTCAGGAACTACTTATAACTTCACATACTACCTCAGTAAAGTCTCTAAAAAATGGAGAAAAACTTATGGTGCTAAAAAATCACTCTCATGGCCAGGTGACCATCATATCGGTGGGAAAACAAACTCTGGTGTAGCTGCACTTCTGAAACAGACTAAATACTCTGTAGGATATATTGATTATGCAGATGCAAAAAACAATGACATAGCAATGGCAACAGTTCAAAACCGTGCAGGTAACTTCATAAAACCAACACTAAAATCATTTCAAATTGCAGCAGCCAAAGCAAACTTAAACCCTAAAAGAGATTTTTACTCTGTAATCGCTGACCCAAAAGGTGCAGACTCTTACCCTATGGTAGCTGCTACTTTCATCTTAGTTCCAGCAGAAAAACCTGAAATGGATAAAAGAGTTACTAAATTTTATGACTGGTGTTATACAAATGGTCAAGATATAGCTATGGGTCTTGGTTTTGTTCCATTACCAGACTCTTTAACTACTAAAATTAGAGCTTACTGGAAAGAGAAAGGGATTAACTAATCCCTTTTGTTACACATATGTAACAACTTTGTGTTAGAATTTGTAAAAAGAATACTAGGTAATTAAATTTGATTTTATCACATACTTTCTCTTTTTTATCTCCATCTTCTGAAGATAAAAAAGATCCCAAACATAATATTATTACAATTAGTGAAGAGGATGAAAAAAAACACTTTATACAGTACATCGAGTATAAAGAGTCTTTCACCGGCATCACTCTTCGATATACAAATATCAAAGTAGATCGTCCCTACTATCTTGAAATAGCCAATATAAATCTTAACAATAGAAACCGTAAACGTCATATCTTTTCTGTATTAGGAAAACGCCGTTTTGGAGCAAATGCAAAAAGAATTGACTACTATCTTCTTAATGAGATTATAGATGAATTTGACTTGGATACTCACTACAAAAAATTTAATGAGAGTTTAGAATTTAAAGCTTCATACTCTCAAAAAACTGACTACTCTACTAATGAGTATCGTATTCATTCAGTAAAACTTAAAAATACTAGACTCTATTTTTTAGATCAAAAAAATACAACTCAAAGAAAAAAACTTCATAAAACTTTTGGTGTAGAACTTACAGAAGATGAAGTTATAACTTTTAAATCTATGTTAAATGAAAAACAAAAAATTGAATACCTCTTTAATAAAATAGGTAAGATTTATTTTAAATCTTTAAAAAAAGAGTCTTATAAACTTACAGATAAGTATAGAACACATGAATCTCTCGCTCTTTCAAAACTTCTAACTTCTAGTTCTGAGATGGAAATAACATCAAGAGTAAATGACAACCTTGTTTTTCATAAACTTAGAGAAAGAAGAACTCTAAAGGGGAGAGTTGATGAGATATTTTTTAATAACTATCTTACTCTTTTAAATAACCCAAATAGTGAAGAAGCTATTGAAAAGTTCTATGAAACAACAGATATCTATCTTCATTGTCTAGAGGGAATAAATCAACTTGAAGATATCAAAGAACATTTTATAGACCTTAAATCTCTTGTTCATGGAAAAACTATACCCTATTTACTTAGTAAAAATGACAATGATTTAAAAGATATATTTTTATATATGCTTGAATCTTTTAACATCTGGGCATCTTATATTCATAATGAAGAGGAAAATGTAAAAGCATTTAATCTTGCAACTATCGACTTTAAAGATTCACTTCGACATCTTATAGATGTATGTTATAAATTTAAACATGAGTATAAATATACTGAAGTTGAGTTTCAAGAGACATGCCCAATTTTTACAGATGAGACTATTTATGATGAGAGTACCATACTTACCTCTGCTCAAAAATATTTTAGTGAAATAGAACTTGAACCTGAAGTTTTAGATGAACTACTCGAACTTGAAAATGATATAGCATTTTTAGAGTATACTGATATATGGAGTGAAGAGTTACAAACTACTTTAGTTAAGTTCTTTGAAGGCTATACACATGCACTCAATCCACTCTTTGAGTTTAAAGACTTAAGTTACTCTCTTATGCTACTTAGCCAAAAACTACAAGAGTATAAGCAAGATGAAAATTTTGAAATACTTATAACACTTTTACAATCTTTTATCTCTGACTTGTTAACATGGAAAAGAAGTGTACTCTTTGAACAGACAGCAGAGGACATTCATTATATGGATAAATCTTTTTACTCCAATATCGCTCAAATTGAGATGTCTATGGGACAGAGAGATAATAGTGATGAAGAGGATGAGATAGAGTTCTTTTAATCTTTGTAACCTTTACGTAACCAAACTAATATAAAATATCATATTAATTTTACTATAGGCTATATATCAATGGAAAAAATCTTTCAAAAACTCTCTATCAGTAGTGCAACTCTTGTTTTTGTTATTTTAGTCGGTATATTCATAACTCTTTTAGTTGCTGCTAAACCAGCTATTGAAGAGTTTGGATTTGACTTTATAATAAACCCTGATTGGAACAAAGAAGTCCCAGTTAATGATACTACTACTAAAGCACTCCCTGTAAAAGAGAGTGTCAGCGATAACATAAGTGATGAAGATGACATGATTCTTGATGAAGATGATGATGTTATGTTTGATGAAGATGATGTTGAAACAAAGACTATTTATGGTGGTCTTGTCCCTATCGTAGGTACTATTCTTACGACTCTTATAGCCTTAATCTTTGCACTTCCTATCGCAATGGGTATAGCAGTTTTTCTAGCAGAAATCGCTCCTAAAAATATCTCTCATGTCGTTGGTATCGCTATCGAGCTTCTTGCTGCCATTCCATCTATCATCTTTGGTATGTGGGGACTCTACTACTTTGCTCCTATAGTCGCTGACTTAGTAGGTGGGTATCAGGTCTCACTCTTAACTGCTGGTCTTGTTTTAGGTGTTATGATACTTCCATTTATGGCAGCTATCACTCGTGATAGTATGAACACTACACCTGGCGTTTTAAAAGAGTCAGCGTATGCTCTTGGTGCTACAAAGTTTGAAGTCATAAAAGACATCATCTTTCCATACTCAAAAACTGGTATCATCGGCTCTATCATCTTGGCACTCGGTCGTGCCTTAGGTGAAACAATGGCAGTGGCATTCTTAATCGGTTCTATTTTTGTACTGCCTACTGCTATAAATAGTCCAACTATTTCCATCCCTGTTGCGATGGCAAATAACTTCGGTGAAGCAAGTGGTCTTGGTGAGTCAGCACTCTTCTATCTAGCACTTATTCTTTTTATAATAAGTTTTGCTGTTATCTCCATCGCAAAATTTTACTTCTTAAAAAAGGCACACTAAATGAGACTCCTTGTAAATAAAATATTTTTAACACTAAGTGTGCTATCTGCTGTAATCGGTTTAGCATTTCTAGCTTGGATTTTAGTCACACTTTTTATAAAAGGTCTAGGTTCATTTCACTTTAGTCTCTTTTTAAATGACCTTATAGATGGAGGACTTCGTAACCTTATCATCGGTCAGTTTATCTTAGCTGGTCTTGCTGCTGCTATCGGGATTCCACTTGGAATGGCTGCTGGTATCTATATTCAAGAGTATGGAAAAGGAAGATATGCTTCTCTTATCCGTGATTTAAGTGACATTATGATGTCTGCTCCCTCTATCGTTATCGGTGCATTTGTCTATGCTGTGATAGTTGTACCGACTGGTGGAACAAGTGGTTTTGCTGGGGCTATCGCACTTGCAATCATGATGATTCCCGTAGTTATCAACACGACTGACAATATGCTCTCACTTGTCCCTCGTGAACTTCGTGAAGCTGGTGTAGCTCTAGGTGCTTCAAAGTATAGAGTCATCTTAGACATCGTTATCAAGGCTGCAAAAGTAGGAATTATGACTGGTATATTACTGGCGTTTGCTAGAATCATCGGTGAGACTGCTCCCCTACTCTTCACATCTGAAACATCAAACTACTTTAGCCTTGACCTAACACAAAGCTTCCCATCTCTAACAGTAAGTATCTACGACTTAGCAAACGAACCCGAAGAGTCTAGCCGAGATTTAGCTTGGGCAGCTTCATTTATACTCACTGTCTTAGTTTTAATCATAAACTTAACAGGAAGATTTATCACTAGAAATAAAGATTAAATTTTAAAGTTCTCTTTAATGTAGAAAATATGATTATTCTTTTTATGTAAAATCAAATATAATACTTTATTTTAAGATTTTTTATTTATAATGAAATATATGTTATTCTATTGGAGAGTTTTATGAAAAAATTAATTTTAATAGTTATTTTAATGCAAAATATATTTGCACTAGATTCAATTAGTTCTATACCTAAAGAACAAAAAAAAGTATTGTCTCAAATAGTTGAAACACTAAAAATGCCACAAACTAAAGAATCTAGAAAAATGATTTATGAGTATGTTGGTTTTGCTTTTACAGATGGTTGGTCAGCTCATTGGACAACTAATAGTACTGGTGCACAGTCAAAAATTTCTAATAATAAAGTACAAATTTGTGATGTAACTATTTATAATAACAATAGAGTTGTAAATGCAACCTTTGTTCATTTCAAAACAAAAAAACAACTCTTTGTTACAACAAAAGAGTATATTGAAGCTAAATCTTCAATTATCTTACCAAGATATAAAGATAAAAAAAATGATTCTAAATATAAAATAGTTAATGAAACTGATAACTATGCATATTTTCAAAAAAATGGTTATATGACATATGAAACATATCATATTAAGTCTCCAGTTGGAATGATTATTTATGAAAGTTCTTATATATTAAATGTAATAGAATAATTCGTAAACCCTAAAATATCAAAAGTTTAAAAATCATTACTTCGTAACCATTATGTAACCAAAATTTCATATAATAAGTTATAAATTTTAAGGGCTAAATATTATGACTGTAATGAACATCAAAAAATTCTCTTTTACTTACCCAAAAGTAGAACATCCATCACTAAGAAATATCACTCTACCGATAGAGAAAAATAAAATCACGGCTCTTATTGGTCCAAGTGGTTGTGGGAAATCTACACTTCTTAGAAGTATGAACCGTATTCACGACATCTATCCAGGAAATAAGTACGATGGTAAAATCGAACTCCTTGATGAAGAGAGTGGTAAGATGAGAAATATCTTAGATATTAAAAAAGAGAATGAGTTCATCGAACTTCGTCAGCAAGTTGGTATGATTTTTCAAAAACCTACACCTTTTCCAATGAGTATTTTTGATAATGTTGCATATGGTCTTAAAATCGCAGGTTTAAAAAACAAAACAGAACTAGCAGACCGTGTAGAACAAGCGCTCAAAGATGGAGCACTCTGGAAAGAGGTTCACGATAGACTAGGCAAATCAGCTATGGGGCTTTCAGGTGGACAACAACAGCGTTTATGTATAGCACGTGCAGTTGCTGTTAAGCCTGAAGTACTTCTGTTTGATGAACCTACTTCAGCACTTGACCCAATCAGTACTGGAGCTATTGAAGAGCTTTTAGTTGAACTTAAAAAAGATGTAAGTATCGCTATCGTTACACACAATATGCAACAAGCATCTCGAATAAGTGACTATACGGCATTTATGTATTTAGGTGACTTAATTGAGTATGACAAAACAGAAAATATTTTCTTAAATCCTAAAGAGAAAAAAACAGAAGATTACATCACTGGCCGTTTCGGTTAAAAATAGTAAATAGAGGACAATAAAAATGGTATCAAAATTTCAAGCAAGTTTAAATGAGATAAAAGAGAAAATTCTTCATATAAGTGAAGGTCTCTTAGAAGCAAATATACTTATAAATCAAGCACTCGCTACATGTGATAATGAAAAATTTACAGAAGCAAAAAGTCATATAAAAAACATTGGTTCTAAAGCAAATGATATTGATAACAGTATCATCAAAGTATTAGCACTTTATACACCAGAGGCGAGAGATCTTCGTCAAGTTATAGCATATCTTAAAATCACAAATGAGCTAACTCGTGCTTGTTCAAACACAAGAAGTTTTGTACGTGGTTTTACAGATGTCTGTACAGATGTTGATGTTGCAACTATTAACGAGTATGCAGTTCCTATGCAGACATCAACAGTAAAAGCAATTAAACTTACTCTTAATATGATTGAGTGTTCAGATACAGAAGAGATTCAAGAGCTTTATAATGAAGTACTTATAGAAGAGAATAAGACTGATGATCTTTATGAGATGGTAGAGAGAAATCTCTCACAACAGGCTGATGGACAGAGATTTGAAAAATTTCATAAAATGCTTCGAGCTCTTAGAAAAAGTGGTAAAATAGCCTCTCGAGCTATCAGTATAGCCAATCTTTTAGTCTATGCAAAAGTTGGCGGTAACTTTCATAACTAAAGCAATTTTGGCTACAATATAATTATGAATAAAACAATATTAATCGTTGATGATGAAGAGGATATATTAGATCTTCTTGACTATACTTTACAGAGTGATGGATATGATACGATTACCTGTGTCGACACCCTAAATGTTCGTGACATACTAGATGAAGAGGAGATATCTCTTATCCTTATGGATAGGAATCTTCCTGGTGTTGAGGGGAGTCTTTTTATAGAGCAAATACGCTCTAAAGGTTATAATCAACCCGTCATCTATGTGAGTGCTAAAGATTTAAGTGATGATATTATAGAAGGATTAGAGCGTGGTGGTGATGACTACATTACCAAACCTTTTAATGTCAATGAACTCAAAGCTCGGGTAAAATCACTTATTCGCCGAACGAGTAAAACAGAAAATGTTATCAAATACAGAGATATTGTATATACCCCATCAAACAAAAGTTTTAAGATAGAGGGTAGAGAGATTAAACTCACCTCTTTAGAGCATGACCTACTTTTAGAATTTATCACAAACAAAAATATCTTACTCTCTCGTGATATTCTTCTAGAACGTGTCTGGAAAGATAGCCTCAATAAACAGCTCAAAACTGTCAATGTAGCTATTAAGCGTTTAAAAGAGACTATCGACCCTCTTGGTGAAAAAAATTATATTCAAGCAGTTCGTGGTGAGGGTTATATATTTTGCTAAATTTTCACCAACTTATATTGAGAAAATTTCTTCTCATTTTCTCTATTTTATTTATAGTCTTAGGTATAGTGACATACTTTTGGGTAAAAGAATTTCATATCCAACAGACAAAAAATGCTCTCCTTAATGACATAAAAATAATCTCTCTTACTATCCACCGTTGTAAAAATCTTGATACATTAGCACAGAATATCAAAAATGATTTAGGTCTTAGACTCACACTTATAGATATTGATGGAGATATAATTGCTGAATCACATAAAGACAAAACAAAGATGGAAAATCATAAGTATAGAGATGAAGTAGTAGAAGCTTCTAAATCGGACTATGGGTATAAAATAAGATACTCAAATACATTAAATCAAAATCTTTTATATGTTGTTAAACGCTATGACAATTTTAAAAGACCCATGTATATTAGACTCTCTAAGGGAATCAAAAGTATAAACAAGGATATACTCTCTTTAGGAGAGGAAATTTTAGTTGTACTTTTTCTTTTTTTCATAGTTCTCTTTTTTATCACCTATAAGATTAGTAAAAGTATAGAGCTTGAAGTTCAAAAAATAGTTAACTTTTTAACATCACTCATTAAAAAAAATAAAGAGACTTATATAAGTTCAGATCTTTCGGTAGAGTTTAATAAAATAACTTCACTCCTCACAAAAGTATCTCAGATTCTTGTAAAAAAAGAGAAACAAAAATCAAAATTCACTGCTAAACTTCAAACATCAAATAGACAAAAAGATGATATTATCTCAGCTATTAGTCATGAGTTTAAAAATCCAATAGCTGTTATTAATGGCTACTCTCAAACCCTTATGGATGATACAGATATAAACCCCAACATTAGACAGAAATTTTTAACTAAAATCTATAAAAATGGTATTAAACTAAGCGAACTGATAGATACACTAAGACTCTCTTCAAAACTGGATAGTGGGCAACAAGAGTTACAGTTTAAAACTATAAATCTTTATGAGCTTATTAGCGATACAGTAGAAAATATAAATATAAACTATGCTAAACGCCAAGTTTATATTCATGGAGATAAAGATATTACTATCAAAGGAGATAGTACACTCTTTAGTGTTGTTATTACAAACCTTGTAGAGAATGCCTTTAAATACTCAGAAGATGAAGTTAAGATTGAGTTTACTACAAAAAAAATAGATGTTATTGATAGTGGTATAGGTATCTCTAAAAACAATTTAGAAAATATTACAAATAAATTTTATAGAGTAAATGAAAATAGTTGGAACAACTCTTTAGGTCTTGGACTTTTTATAGTGAGCAATATCTTAACTCTTCACCATTTTAAATTAGAGATAAAGAGTAAAGAGAATGAGGGTTCTACATTTAGTGTAAAGCTTTAGAACTCTCTTCTGAAATCTCTTCAAATACAATCTCAAAGATTGCATTATTACTATCATTATATGCACAAATTGTCGCATTTTGCTCACTAATAATACGTTTAGCAATACTTAAACCTACACCCATTCCACCCTCTAGTTTATCTGATACAAAAGGCTCAAAAATAGTCTCCATCATATCTTCATTAATCCCACCTGCATTATCTTTAAACTGGATATGAACTTTTTTATTCTTTGTAAAACAGTTAATTCTAATCTCTCTCTCATCGTAATTTGCAATTTTTTGTAGCTGGTCAAGTGCATTATTGATTATAATAATCCATACTTGCTCAACTCTTTGTGCTTGAATCATTGCAAAACAGATACCATGCTCTTTTTGCATATCTAAGGTAAAAAGTTTGTCATTTAAATAAATCCTACTTACTTGTTTAGAACGATTGTAGGAAATAACAAGAGAAGTTATCAAAGTAGCATATATATCAGTTGATTCTAAAACTACTCTCTTATTTTGGCTCATTTCCCTCATCGCTTCAACTATAGAAGCTATACGATTGATACCATTTTGCATATCTATAGTATCTTCTATAAGTTGCTCTTTTGATTTACAGCTATCAGGTATTCCTTGTAAATCCATAGTTAGCATCTCTAAATTACCTTTAAGATATGTAAGTGGTGTATTTATCTCATGTGTTATTCCAGCTGAGAGTTGTCCTATAGCAGTAAACTTGATATCATTCAGCCTCTCCTCTTCATGAGCTTTTGTCAACTCTCTATTCTTTTCAACTGCATCAAAAATCAACTTTTGAAGTTTTGTTTCCTGCTCTTCATGCTCTGTAACATCAACCATTACACAGATATAACCATCATATTTATCATTTTTATGGATAGCTGTTTTATGATACTCATATATCTTACTCTCATGAAAATTTGTACCAAAAATTTCTTTATAATATACACTCTCATTATAAAGAAGTTCTTTATCTTTTCTAAGATGTATTTGAAGTAAAGAATCTGGTAAAAAGTTTTCTAATTTGTGATTTACAATCTCTTTTTTCTGTTTCATAATGACTTTTGCAAAAGCATTATTACACTCAATAATCACTCCATCTTTATTGTTTACATAAATAGGTATAGGAGCTGTATCTAAAAAGAGCCTTAGGTAACTTAAGTTTTCATGAATTGACTGATTTAACCTATCAATAGTTTCTTTATTCTTCATCTGTTCTGTTACATCCATAATGGTCCAGACTACACCATTAGAAACTTTTTTAGTATTGTCAAAAGGAGCTCCTGAAGCTTCCATCCAAAACAGCTCTCCATTTTTTCTTTTTACCTGATACTTCTCATTTACCACAGAGTTTAATTGTGCTTTATCAAAAACCAATCTACCCCATGCTTGATAACTTTCAGGAGATACATGTAAAATTTCTGCACTTTGAGAGAGTAACTCCTCTTGGGTATAACCAAATATTTTACATAAGAGAGGATTCACACTAATAATATTTCTATTTTTATCAACGATTAAAAATGCAATCATCGCATTGTTAAAGTACATATTTGCTTCATCTAAAGAGTACTCTATCTCTCTTTTACTCTTATCAAGTTTTTCTCTACTTAAAAGTAAGATATAAGAGAGGATAAAAAGAACAAAAGAGGAGATGATAATCATAGTTTGAAGTCTATGTAAGAGTTTCTCTGATCTATCTATATCAATAGCTTCTGTTATAGAGACATGGTACTCTTGTGCTTTTTTCTTAGTATAAAGAAAGGTAACAATATACCAATTTTTTTTCACTTTTATAGCTTTGGAAAATGTATCTTTTAAAGAGAGTTCTAAATGTATATCTTTTATCTGCTCTTTTGAAAAATACTTTTTAAAATATGAAAATTGAGTATCTTCTAAAAACTTATTTCCTTGTAGATTCACTCGAAAATGTTTAGAACTTGCTATTAACATATCATCATATTTATTGTTAAGATGGAGTGCTTTTTGCAGTTTCAGTTCATTAACTATATAACTTTCAATATTAAGGTCATAACTATTCTTTATAAACATATACATAGGAATAGCAAATACAACAACTGCTAAAAATGACTTAACAGTTATTATAAAATGATTATATTGTAATTTCATCTATCTTTTTACTTACAGAGTCTAAAGATGAGAATGGTTTCATAAGATAGTGTTCGGCACCATATCTATGTGAGTCTAGTACCTTATCTAAGGTAGAGTAAGCCGTCATCATTATGACATTTATTTGAGAATGTTTCTCTTTTATTTTTGGTAAAAAATCTAAACCATTCATCTGTGGCATCATTATATCTAGTAAAATCACATCTACAGACTTATCTATAGAGGAGAGTACTGTAACTGGATTATTATAAACACTTACTCTATAATTTTCATTTCGTTTTAAAAACTTCTCTAACATTGATGTTATCTGTATATCATCATCTACTACTGCTATATGTATCATTTTCTTACTCCTTCAAAAAGATCTTTTACTGCTGATTTCATCTGTTTTTGTGCTTTCTCTTCTACCATTGCATCTAAGAGTTCAAAAACTTCTAAAGAGGCTTCTTCAATCGTTGATACCATCTCTTCAATAATATCTTTTGAACATATTACTTTTTGTCCTGCACACTCATTGGCAAGTCGGTTTGCATTATCATGAACAATAGCATGAGGTGCTTCTATCTTTCTATATGACGGAGTATCACTAAACTCCTCTTTTCCTATACCTGTAGCATACCAATGTCCTAATCTACACTCAGTATGACTTACTTGTGTAAAATCATTCTCTTCACCAAAGAGAAGAGCATATACATTATTTTTATAGATAACATGGTCAATTTTAGCAAGTGATGCAAAAATCTTATCACTTATATAATCCACTTCATAAACACTTCTTGAAGCATTTTTTTCAAAAGAGATAATTTTACCCTTAAGATCTCCAATTTTCACTTTGGTTTCTTCTAAAATACTACTAGTCTCTTCAACACTCTCTTGTGCTTGAGAACTCTCTTGTTGCATAGCACGGACTACTATACTTATATCTTTAGTAGCTATTTGTGTCTTTTCTGCCAACTTACGAACCTCATCAGCAACAACTGCAAAACCTCGTCCATGTTCTCCTGCTCGTGCAGCTTCTATGGCAGCATTAAGGGCTAAAAGGTTTGTCTGATCTGCAATATCTTCAATAAGCTGCACAACATTTGAAATCTCAGATGAGGAGACCACTGCACAGTAACACCTAAAAATAAATCCAACTAAAACCCCTGAACCAAGCACTTTATAGGTAGTTTTTAGTTAAAATAGGACTAATAAATAGAGGTGGCAAAGTGG
>Ga0256837_1002165_pt1 | contig 12497 bp, 12 predicted proteins | sample 4562384metaG_FD_185976 | JGI IMG/M metagenome (GOLD analysis project Ga0256837, IMG submission 185976) | Hydrothermal vent microbial communities from Guaymas Basin, Mexico - 4561-384 | ecosystem: Environmental > Aquatic > Marine > Hydrothermal vents | place: Mexico: Guaymas Basin | collected... | reverse complement strand
TGCTGATAAGGGCGAGGTGGCTGGAGTTTGAGTGTGTCTAAAACCCAGTCATATATCTCACGGTTATTCTCAAACTCTAGTGTACAGATGGAGTGGGTAATGCCTTCAATATAGTCCGATAAACAGTGTGCAAAATCATACATTGGGTAGATTTTCCACTTATCACCTGTTCTAAAATGGTGTGCATGGCGTATGCGATACAAAAGTGGATCACGCATCTTCATATTTGGTGAAGCCATATCAATTTTCGCACGAAGTACATGCTTGCCCTCTGCAAACTCCCCGTTTTTCATTCGTTCTAAAAGGTCTAAATTCTCTTCAACACTACGATTGGCATACTTGCTTCGTTTTCCAGCTTGAGTAACTGTTCCTCGATATTCACGAATCTCTTCTTCATCTAAAGAATCAACATACGCTTTTTCCATTCTGATAAGCTCTTGTGCATATCCATAAAGCTTGTCAAAATAGTCTGATGTAAAACGGATAGCACCGTCCCACTCATATCCTAGCCATTTTACTGCATCTTGGAGTGCTTGCACATACTGTGTGTCCTCAGTTGTCGGATTGGTATCATCCATTCGCAAGTGACAACGACCGTCATACTCTTTTGCTATACCAAAGTTGATAAAGATAGACTTTGCGTGTCCGATGTGGGGAAATCCATTTGGTTCAGGTGGAAAACGAGTCACAATCTCCTCATACTTCCCCTCTGCCAAATCCTTCTCAACTTGCAGTTCTAAAAAATTTTTCTTTTTACTCATCTGTTTGTTGCCTTTTTTATATGAAACATTATAGTTGTTTTTTTATTGGCGCTATTTTATCGAATTTGTGCTTATAGATTCTCTACTATCTTTTATATGGTATTTAAGAAACAAAAAGATATAATTTTGTTGTTTACACTACACAAAAGGAAATACTATGCTAGAGGTGCTTTTTAGAAAACAATCCTATATCTATAAAAAGATAGAAGGTATTCAATACAAAAGATACTTTTTTGATGTAGTTGATTTTAGTGAAAAACTTATAGGGCTTGTGGGTGCAAGGGGTATTGGTAAAACCACTTTTTTACTTCAGTATTTACGCTCTTTGGAGATTGAAGAGGAAAAGAAGCTCTATTTTAGTGTTGATAGTATCATCACAAGCAATATGAAACTTTTTGATATAGCAGAGGATTTTTCTAACCTAGGCGGTAAGGTGTTAGTGATAGATGAGATCCATAAATACAAAGACTTTGAAATAGAACTCAAAGAGATATATGACTTTTTAGACTTGCAGGTTATCTTTAGCGGCAGTAGTGCTATGGTGATAGAGCACAAAAAAGCAGATTTAAGTCGTAGAGCGATGATATACAGGCTCAAAGGACTGAGTTTTCGAGAATTTTTGGAGCTAAAACTTAAAGAAGAGTTTCCATCATACTCTTTGGATGAGCTTTTAGCTAATCATTTAAGCATAGTAAAAGAGATTACACAAAGAATCAAGCCTTTAGAACATTTTAAAGAGTATTTACAATCTGGATACTATCCTTTCTCTTTTGAATCAAAAAGTACCTACTGTATAAAACTAGAAGAGACCATTAACACTGTGCTAGAGAGTGATTTGCCCATTATTTTCAACATAGAACCATCCAACATCCATAAGCTTAAACAGCTTGTAGCGTATATATGTGCCTCAAAACCTTACGAGTTAAATATAACAGCTCTTGCACAAAAGATAGGTATTAACAGAAAAACCCTCTATCAGTACATACACTATTTGAATTTGGGAAATATCTTTAGTCGTTTGGAGGCAAAATCAAAAGGGGACAATATCTTCTCAAAACCTGCAAAGCTCTACCTAAACAATCCAAATCTTAACCATTGTTACTGTCAAAACAGCGAAAAAGGGACAATACGAGAGGAGTTTTTTGTTAATATGCTCTCACATAAGCATAAACTACTCTATCCAAAAGTGGGTGATTTTTTAGTCGATGAGCGTTATACATTTGAGATAGGTGGGAAAAATAAAAACTTTCATCAGATTAAAGATGTAGAACATAGTTTTGTGGTAGCTGATGATATAGAGAGTGGCTTTGGAAACAAAATCCCCCTTTACCTTTTTGGATTTTTGTATTAGACTTTTTCCATAATTCTTATTATTCAACTTATGCTACCATCCATATACTATAATTACAAAAAAGTTTTTCAAATAATGCAAGGACAAACCAAATGATAAGTGATGTTTTAATCATAGGTGCAGGTGGGGCAGGGCTTAGTGCTGCCATTGCTGCACAAGAAGAGGGGCTTAGTGTTCGTGTACTTACCAAAGAGTATCCGACTCGCTCTCAGACATGTATGGCGCAGGGTGGGATCAATGCCGCTTTAGGCAATCACGGTGAAGATTCTATAGAAGCACATATCGCAAATACACTCAAATCTGCTCACGGTGAGGCGGATGAAAATGCAGTGGTATTTATGTGTGAAGAAGCTCCCAATGCTATAGTGTGGCTGGATAGCATTGGTGTGCCGTTTTCTCGTACACCAGATGGAAAAATAGCACAAAGAACTCTTGGCGGTGCTTCTGCTGCACGAGCTTGTTTTGCACAGGATTATACAGGATTGAAAATTTTACATACCCTTTATGATAAAGCACTTGCTTTGGGTGTAGAGATGTTGGCAGATAAGTTCCTTTTGGAGCTACTGAAAAATACCGATGATGCGGTGTGTGGTGCAAAAGTGCTTGATATTCGCACAGGTGAAGTACAAACCTATTTTGCCAAAAGTGTTGTCTTGGCAACGGGTGGATACAGTCGCATTTATGGGCATTACTCCACCAACTCCAAAATATCCACAGGAGATGGAATAGCTGCTGCCAAACACGCAGGTGCGAGGCTTTTGGGGATGGAGTTTGTGCAGTTTCACCCAACGGGGCTGAAAAACTCCTCTATTCTCATTAGCGAATCGGCTCGTGGAGAGGGTGGCTATGTGCTTAACTCCAAAGGGGAGCGTTTTACCAATGAACTTGCCCCTCGTGATGAACTGAGTCGTGCCATCGATGCTGAGATAAAAAAGGGTGAGGATGTTTTTATAGATATTCGCCATTTGGGTGAGGAGTTTATTGATGAAAATCTTCCTCAAGAGCGAAAACTTGCCAAACTGTATGAAAATGTAGATCCTGTGCATGAGCTTATCCCCATCAAGCCCGTAGCACACTACACGATGGGTGGAATTGAGGTTGATAACGTGAGTCAAACAAGTGTGGATGGTTTGTTTGCGTGTGGTGAGTGTGCCAACCATAGAGTCCACGGTGCAAACCGACTGGGTGGTAACTCCCTTTTAGAAATAGTAGTCTTTGGACGTGAAGCTGGTAAAAGTGCTGCAAAAAGGGCAAAAAGTTTAGATGATTTCAATGCTAACACGCAAGAGAGTACCCATATTTTAGAGCGTCTGGAAGATTTTTCTAATGAGATAGATTTTTATCAGGTGCAAAAAGAGTTAGCAGAGCTTTTTTACACTAAAGTGGGGATAGTGAGAAAACCATCAGAACTTCAAGAGGTACACAACAAACTCCAAGAGATTAACACGCAACTCCCACGAATGGGTGTAAGTGATACAAATAAAATCTATAACACAAACCTTTTGGAGTTTTTAGAGTTTTGCAATATGTTAGAGCTTGCACAAAGCATAGTTGAAGCATCCCTTGCACGCAAGAAAAGTTGTGGCGCACATTTTGTGGCAGAGGAGTAGGTGATGAAGATAACAATCCAAAGAGGCAAAAACCAAGTAGAGTTTGATGTTCAAGCTGAAGAAGTAACACTTCTTGAAGCGTTAGAAGAGATAAAAACAACCCTTGATGCAACACTGAGTTTCTCAAGTGGATGTCGCAGTAGTGTGTGTGGCAGTTGTGCGATGCGTGTCAATGACAAAGAGGTTTTAGCGTGTAGTTATAAACTTCAAGAGGGTGATGTAATAACACCGCTGAAAAATGTTCCCCTTATTCGTGACTTGGTTGTCAATATGGACAAAGCGTATGAAACAAATGCAAAAGCCAAAGCGTGGCTTAGCAGTTATAACACGCAAGCAACTCTTACCCATGAAGATGAGAAGATGAACGCTTTACAAAGTGATTGTATCTTATGTGGTTCATGTTACTCAGCATGTCCTGTGTATGAGGTAAACGGAGAATTTTTAGGACCGTTTGCCTTGACTCGTGTATGGAAATATGTGAGTGATAAAAGGGAAGCTAACACGCAAGAAAAAATTAAAACCATACAAACAAACGGCGTATGGGATTGTACTTTGTGTGACGGATGTACGCTGGTGTGTCCTCAGGGAATTTCATCTAAAGCAGATATCGAGAAGTTGCGTGTAAAATCAACCATGGCAGGTTTTAGTGACCCTAACTTTGGTACTTTTGGCTTTGATGGGAGTCCGAGTTTTTAACTACCAAATTTTTGCAAAGTCAAAAGAGATGCTCTTTTGGCACTCTGCAATTTCAAAATCTATCGCTTCATCAGTTGCATCACAAACCTTAATATATTTTCCCTCTTTGAGTTCATAAACTTTGGCAACTTTGTCTTGGGGGTTGACTATGATATAGTATGCAACCCCTTCTGATTCATAGAGTTTGAACTTGAGGTTTGTATCTTTGTTTGCTGTAGATTTGGAGAGGATCTCAAAGATGATTTTTGGTGCTTTGGTAAGGTAGGCTGGATGGGTTGGTTTGTGGCAGATAACAAGGTTATCAGGCTGCACTACCGTATCTTCTGCTATTTTCCAGTCCACTGGCAAAAGGGGTTGGCATACTTGACAATCTCCAAAGAGCTCTTTGAGTTGCCATGCAATATTGCTACTGATGGTTTGATGCTCTATCATGGGTGCAGGACTCATAGCATACGCTACACCGTAAATAAGCTCCCACTCCCCATCCCAGTTTTTATAATCATCATAGGTATAGTGTGGCAAATCATCGAGTCGTATTGCACCCATCGTCAAACTCCTTGAAGTTTTTTTTAATTATACCATACTATCTAAAATTGGTTCTCTCGATTGGTGGTTTATAGTGGGGGTCTTTGCCCTCAACTGTCCACAGCTCTTTTACCATCGCACTGACACTTTTTTTCATATCATCTTCCACAAATACCATATCTTCAAAATATTCCTGCAAGAGCGCTTTCTCCTCCTCATCACTTAGCGAAGTTGTTTGTTTTGGTAGTGGTGTGTTTGTGTTATGTTTGAGGTTATACAGATGCCACAATGCCAAAAAGTCCTCAGAGTAGTGGCGTAGTATATGGTGTGCATAACCTTGAAAATTTTCATAAGAGCTTTGCTCAAACAGTTCTATAACAAGTGTAAGCACCCGTTCAAGATGCACAAAAGGAACCATAGAAAAAAGTTGTCTTGCGGTGCTTTGACCTGTATCGTGTTCTGCACCTATAAAAACTCTCGCACCTCCATCGGTATCACCAAAGTTGTTTGTTTTAAGACCTATGAGCCCTATGTCGGTATGGCGATGGCGTCCACACCCTTTGGCACATCCTGAAAAACCAACTTTAATGCGGTTGTTGTAGATTTTTTCCAATGGTAAGTACTCATTTGCCTCCTCTTTGATGCTCCAAACCGCATACGGGCATAAATTACCGGCACACGCAATGATAGTAGAGCTAAGGGCAGGAGAACTAAAAGGTACCTCTTTGGAAGGAAGTCCCAAAATATAGATATTTTGATCTATACCAACACGCAGGTGTGCATTGTTTTTGTGTGCAAAATCAGCAATCTGGAGTAATTCATCAGCAGTGATCTTTCCAAAGTTGCTTTGGTAGCAGTAGGCATAAGAGCCATCTTTAAGCTCTTCAAACTCTTTAAAGTCGTAATGGTTGAGTTGTAATTCACCAGCACTTTGAAACTCTTTGCCATACTCTTGGATAAGGAGAGATTTTATGTTGTCTAGTCCCATAGACTCAAGCATATAGAAAAAGCGTGTTTTGGAGCGAGAAAAACGGGAGCCGTGTTTGTAAAACATCTCTACAAATGCTTGAAAAAACTTAAACACCTCCCCGTGTTCTAAAAAGATATCAGCATCTTGTGCCACTTCTGTATTTTTACCACCCATATAAACATTAAAACCGTATTGGTCGCCTTTTTTGGCAAGAGCAAAATACATATCATTTGCAAAAAAGGAGTTGACATTAGCAGAGTTTCCAGAGATACCAATGCTCACACGGCGGGGAAGCATCCCTACATACTTAGGGTTTTGGAGAATGTAGTTGTGCATCTGTTCTATAATAGAGTGGGTCTCTAGCACTGCGTGTTGCCCAAGCTCATCATAAACATCAGTGACGATGTTACGGATGTTGTCACCAAAGCTTTGCCAAGTAGTCAGACCGTTGTCATTGAGTTTATGCCATATCTCTATCACATCCTCTGCATAGATATCGTGTATCTGAAACCCTGCACGTGCCGTTATAACAAGGGTAGCATCATAATCTTTTACCAAGTTCGCAAGAAAAGTAAACTGTTCACTGCTGATGCGACCACCACCATTTCTAAGACGGATGGTAAATTCATCTTCTAAAAAGTCGGTGTTGAAGATACCAAAGTCTTGGAGATAGTATCTGTCTCCTTCACCCAAAGAATCAAAATCGATGGTGTCAAACTCTTTTGTGTAGTAGTCGTAAGGTTTGAGCCTTGCTTTATACTGCTCTCTTCTGTTTAGTTTTTTCTCTGTTTCAGCCATAAAAGATACCTCTTGATTTTATGAAAGATATACTAGCAAAAAAAACTTTAAAATCTTAATACATATCAAGATTTTTACTAACAAACAAACTATGTTATAATTAAACCAAAAAAAGGTTTTCAATGGCAAAAGAACACTCATTTGATATAACAGCAAAAATAGATATGCAACTTTTTAAAAATGCGATGAACCTTGTAGATAGAGAAGTATCTAACAGGTATGATTTTAAGGGAACTCCTTATGAGATAAATTTTAAAGAGAAAGAGAAAGTTTTAGTGTTAGTTGCTTCAAGTGATAACAAACTCGATGCGCTTAAAGATATAGTAGTTACCAAACTACTCAAACAGGGATTAAGCTCCAAAGTACTTGATGAGTTGCGTGTTGAGGATGCAAGCGGTGGTACACGCAAAGCTACTTTGAAAGTGGTTGATTATATTGAGTCCAAAGAAGCAAAAAAGATAGTTGCGGAGATTAAAAAGCTTAAACTCAAAGTAACAGCACAGATAGAGGGGGATTCTATCCGTGTGAAGGGGAAAAATCTTGATGATTTGCAGAAAGTGATCAAGATGGTTCGTGGTGGTGAATGGGAAGCACCACTTGTGTTTGAAAATATGAGATAGGAAAAACTATGAAAAAGATGAGTGTGGCAGAGGCTGCCAAGAAGTTTGGTGTATCAAAAGAGGCGATTCACAATCGTATAAGACGTGGTTCACTTAAAAGTGTTGTAGAAAATGGCATCAAAATGGTGTTGATTGATACAAATGTCCAAATGCAACAACGCAAACGGGTAACAAACACGCAAGTGGATGATAGATACTATAAACTTCTTGAGGAACAAAATGCAAAGCTTCAGGAAAAAGTGGAAAAGCTTGAAAATGAAACACGCAGCCTAAGAGATCAAAAAGAGGCGATGCTTATAGAGGAGCGAGAGAAGATAGAGCGTATCTATAAAGAAAAAGATGAGCAGCTCAAAAACATCCTCACTACACTCTCGGCAAAATTGATGCTCACCCCTCCTCAAGAGGAGATTATAGAGGAGCAAGAGGTTACACATGAGGAGACTTTAGATGCTGAAATAGAGCCATTTTTGGAAGCAGAAGAGGAGATACCAAGCAAGGTTGTCTCTTTGAAAAAGTATCTTAAAAAACAGAAATTCTCTCAGAAGAAAATAGATAAAATTATGAAAAAATTTAAAAAGATTGCCAAAAAAGATGACAGAGTTGTGAGTTTGGGGAGTAAATACTATATAGATACCCTCAAATTTGATTATAGTGATATCATCAATTAGATGTTTGAAAAAATAAGATTTATAAGAGATACCTCTTATAAATCATCCAATTTAAGTCGTAACCCTTTGATGTGTGAAACAGGGTAAGAGAATGTCAATCCTTGTCCATCCCCTGCAATATCCAACTCTGTAATAACTTCTTTAATAATCTTATCCACATTTTTTGTTTGTGTAATAAACATCAGATTTGCATCTGTGGAGGCTTCATTTAGTCGGTTGTAGAAATTGTCAAGTTGAGAAAGACCCATACCGTGTGCTTCCATAATAGTAACACCCCGTGCTCCTGCTTTTTTGGCTGCCTGAAGTGCCAGTTCTGCTTTTGCTTTTGGAACAATAACATGAACAGCAGAAAATGGCATAACATAAGAGTGTGTTTTATCTGTTCCATCAACTGTAATAGTTGAGAGTCCCATATTTTGAACATCCTCAAGTGCATGGCGTAACTCATTAATGTGCATCTGCTCTTTTTCATGCTCCCCTTTTATACCCATTTTATCAGCAATAAGCCCATAAAGCATAACCGTAAGCATAGGGAAAAGTGAAGCAAAGGCGATAAGCCCAAACCCATCTATGAGGGGATCACGACCCTCTATGTTGGTAGCAAGTCCAAGTCCAAGGGCAGCTACAAGTGGCACAGTTACAGTAGAAGTGGTAACTCCACCACTGTCATAAGCGATAGGGATGATATATTTTGGTGCCATAAATGTTAAAACGATAACAAAGAGATACCCTGCCATGATGTAGTAAACTATCTCTCCGCCCACTACAATACGGTAAGAGCCTAAAGCGATCCCTATCGCAACACCAAGTGCTACAAATATACGCAGTACAAAGTCATTAATCTTGCCATCGCTAATCTCTTTTGCTTTTTTTGCTATGGCTGTTAGGGATGGTTCAGCCATTGTTGTGGAAAAACCTATTAAAAATCCAAAAGAGTAGATGATGAAGTTGTTATCATAACGGGTAAGCTCAAATGCCATCGTCTCACCAACACTAAAAAGCCCCATCTCAAGACCAACGATAAAAGCATCAAGCCCAATGATAACAAGTCCAAATCCAATGATGACATTTTTAAGATTTTCTATCGGTTTTTTAATGATGATGTATTGAAAAAACAAAATAACTGCCAAGATGGGAAGGACATCCATAATAACACCAACAAGGCCTTTTAAAATATCTATAATATTAAAGTCAAAATGTTGTGCATTGTTTGCTGCAACCTCTTGAGTGAGTTCTGCAAGTGGAAGTGCCAAATGGACCTCAGGTTCAAAAAACTCATAAACCGCAATACCATAAAACTGTACAAATATCATTGGTGTTAAAGAAGCAAAAGCGATAAGTCCAAACCCATCCAACACTGGGTTACGCCCTTTAATGGTAGAAGCCAAACCAATACCAAGTGCTGCAACCAAAGGAACAGTGACTGTTGAAGTTGTTACCCCTCCTAAGTCATAAGCAAGCCCAACAATTTCGCGAGGAGCAAATGCAGTAGCAGCAACGACCATCACATAACCACTAATGATGTAGTAGTGGATAGGGTGCCCTTTGATAATGCGCCATACACCCAAAACGATGGCAAAACCAACAGAGAAGGCAACGACCATTCTAAGAGTGGTAGCATCAATACGCCCAGAAGATATGGCAGCAGCTTTTTGGGCTATTACGATGAGTGCTGGTTCGGCAACAGTGGTTCCAAAACCTATCATAAACCCAAAAATGACAATCCACATGGTGGAGCCTTTGTGTGCAAAATCACTTGCAAGACCCTCTCCAACAGGGAATATTCCAACTTCTAGACCAAGTAAAAAAACTGCAAGACCTACACCAACAATACTCAAACCAATAGCAGTTGAGAGCCAATTTTCTGGCACACTTTGGATAATAGCGAGCTGGAAAAACATAATGACCAAAACAATTGGTAAAAGGTCACGAAACGACTCTTTTAAGAGTTGTAAAAAAGTAGAAACATTAAGCAAAGGTTATCTCCGAGTTTTTTTTGTGTAATCATAGCAAAAAAGCTTAAGATAATTGCTATACTTTTATTATGAAAACATTATTTATAGGTGGAATTAAGAGTGGCAAATCACAAGCTGCTGAAAAATATATACAAAAGCATCACAAAGGTGCAAAACCAATCTATCTTGCAACAACTGAATTTATAGACGATGAGATGCAAAAAAAAATAGATGTGCATAAAGAGATGCGACAAGAGAGTTTTGTAACAGTTGAAGAGGCTTTGCAAATAAAAAATACCATCGCTAAGCAAAAAGGTGCTGTTTTAGTGGAGTGTTTGAGTATGTGGATAAACAATATGCTTTATCACGAATACAACACGCAAGAGATTGAAGCTCAGATTGCAAATGTGATGGCATTAAAGCAAGATATTGTCTTTGTTATCAATGATGTAAGTTGCAGTGTGGTTTCACAGAACCCTTTAACACGCAAGTTTGTAAACATCAACGGAAAAGTAGCACAGTTGGTAGCACAAAAGTGTGATGAGGTGTATCAGGTAACAGCTGGGATAAGTGTGCGTATCAAATGAAAAAGGTGTTTGATGGTTTTGCTCTTGCTTTTTCGATGTTAAGCATTATCCCATTTTTCAAAGTACACCATTTTTTTAAAGGGATTAACGGTTTTAGTGTGATGTTTTACCCTCTGGTTGGGTTTATCATTGGGATAACATTGTGGGGATTTTATACTCTATTGACACCTTTTATGCCACAAACACACCTGTTGGTGTTAATGTTTGGTTTATGGGTGCTTTTAAGTGGTGCATTGCATCTTGATGGTTTTGCCGATACGGTTGATGGCTTTTTTGTACCAAAAGAAAAAGCGCTTGAGGTGATGAAAGACCCCCATAACGGTGGGATGGGAATGCTCTTTAGTGGCGTGTTTTTGATTCTCAAGGCTTCAAGTATCGTGGCACTTGGGAGTGAGTCTATCTATCTTTTACCTATTGTGCTACTTCTAAGTCGTTTTGGGGTTGCGTGTTGTATCTATATGTGTCACTATATCTCTCAAAACGGGATGGGTTCTTTGGCAAAAGAGGAGTTTGGCAGAGGACATTTTGCAGTAGCTGTGACATACACTCTTGTGTTTGTAGCTTTATTTGATGTGTGGAGTTTGTTGTTTGTTACCCTTGCAGTCTTTTTTATTCTTGCAAAGATTTTTCATAGCCGTTATGGTGGTTTTAATGGTGATATGTATGGCTTTAGCATTGAGTTTAGCGAACTTATACTCCTTAATACCATCGTGGTGATGGGGCTATGAAGATAACACTGTTACGACACGCAGAGGTGCAAGAGGAGTACAGGGGCAGATACAACGGGCATATCGATATAGGTTTAAGTAAAAAAGGGAAAGCGCAAGCCAAAGCACTTGCACACAAGTTTGAAGATATTGTTTTTGACAGGGTCTATTGTTCTGATTTGTTGCGTGCAAAAGAGACCCTTCAACCCTTTACTCAAACACAAAATGTCATCTATACTCCAATGTTACGAGAAAAATCGTGGGGAGAGTATGAGGGGATGAGTTATGAGCAGATTGTTGCGTGTGGCATAGAGTATAAAAATTTTACCCAGTGGATAGAGGCTTTGGGGGGAGAAGATATACAAAACTACACGCAACGTATAGAGGATTTTTTTACCAAAGAGATTTTTACTCTTGCGTGTGAAGATGTTTTAATAGTAACACACAGTGGTGTGATAAAGACATTGTACGCTTTTGTAAAGAAAATATCATTAGAAGATGCATTTGCAAAAGAGCTTCATTATGGAGATGGCATAGTTTTTGATACAAAAACACAAACTTTTATCCCCATTAAATAAAATCTTGGCTACAATGCCATTCTACAAAAAAAGGACAGCTGGCCGAGTGGTCGAAGGCGCTCGCCTGGAACGCGGGTGTAGGGCAACCTACCGTGGGTTCGAATCCCACGCTGTCCACCACGTAACAATCTAAACCAATCCAACAAAGTCTAAATAAACCCCACAAATAAGAGCCTAAAAGCACTTCTTTAATCTAACTTAATCTAATGTGTAGTATAGTTATCCAAACTTTTTAGGGGTGTATTTAGGGGTACATTTTATATTTTTAGTAAAAATACCCCTTTTGGTTAAGCAATGTACCCCCAAAACAAGAAAGGGCTACCAATGGCACGGACAATCAAGGCACTTACAGCAGAAGAGTTTACACCTCACGGCTTTAGGACTATGTTTTCAACTATTGCACATAAAAAAGCCATTTTAAATATGATGTTATCGAAACACAGTTAGCCCATAGTGTAAGCCAAGCATACAACCGTGCCAAATATCTTGATGAGAGGGTGCAGTTAATGCAGTGGTGGAGTGATTATCTTGATGAGGTGCAAAAGTAGCAGTCGAGGGGGTAACTAATCCCCTCTTTTTGATTAATGTAGATATGGTGCAAACACCATTAACACTAAAAAGACTACTACAATTTTGAAGAACAATACAGCCCCTTTATGCGAATTCCCACC
>Ga0256837_1002162_pt1 | contig 12504 bp, 16 predicted proteins | sample 4562384metaG_FD_185976 | JGI IMG/M metagenome (GOLD analysis project Ga0256837, IMG submission 185976) | Hydrothermal vent microbial communities from Guaymas Basin, Mexico - 4561-384 | ecosystem: Environmental > Aquatic > Marine > Hydrothermal vents | place: Mexico: Guaymas Basin | collected... | reverse complement strand
GCTGTGACTACTGTTATAACAAAGATATTGTTTTTGCAAAAAACGGCTCTATAACTCTGCGTGAGGCGCTTGATTTTCTACGCTCACGCATTGGGCTTTTAGATGGTGTTGTCCTCTCTGGTGGTGAAGCTACAGCTTATAATTTAGTAGAATTTTGTCAAACTATAAAAAATATGGGATTTGCTATTAAGCTTGACACAAACGGCACTTACAGCAACAACTTCAAACAACTACTTGATTTACACTTACTTGATTATGTTGCACTTGATTACAAAGCACCAAAAGAGAAATTCACGCAAATAACCCACTCACGCAAGTATGATGAATTTTCCAAAACGCTTGACCTTTTACTTACTTCAGATATTCATTTTGAAGTGCGTACAACACTTCACGCCGACCTGCTAACTCCTCACGATATTAATGCAATTATCGACGACTTAGTACAAAGAGGCTATGACAAATCCTACTATATTCAAGAGTTTTTAGAGACAGAAACAAACATTGCAGATCTTAAAAAAGCCTCTTCATCTTTTGACAGAGCAGCACTCAACAACGCACTTGATATTATTTGGAGATAAAAAACAAATTAAACGCTAAACCGTCACTATCTGATAGCCTTGAGATTTAATATTTTTAATCAACTCCTTTGAAGTTTTAGTACGAAATCTTCGAATGAAGGTTCTGAGTCTCTCATCACTCGCTTCATCTTCCCAAACTCTTTTTTTAATAATATCATCACTTACTACATAGATTGCTTTTTCATAATACTCAAGCAATAGCTCTAAAAACTGTTTCTCTTTTTTAGAAAGTGCCACATATCTGCTTTTTTTATAGAGTGTTTTTTTTGTTTTATTGTAAATATATCCATCACGCAGCTCAATCTCACGCTCTCCAAAATACTCTTCTAATGAAATAATATATTCTAAAAGCTCATCAGGATCAAAAGGCTTGATGAAATATTTCACAACCCCAACATCAATGGCATTTAAAAGCTTCTCCGTCTCGCTAAAAGCACTCAATATAATAATAGGTACGCTTTTATCAATGACTTTTATCTCTTTTGCCATCTCTAAACCACTCTTTTTTGGCATATTAATATCTGTAATAACAATGTCAGGTGCTGTTTTTTCAAACATCTCCAAACCCTCTTGCCCATCATGTGCAATCGAGAACTTAAAAAAGTTGTCTCCAATGGCACTTTTAAGAAGTTTTAAGAGTTTTTCTTCATCCTCAACAAACAAAACATGTAAAGTTTTTAAAAATTTATTTTTCATCTTCTGCCTCTAATGGTATCTTAATGGTAAAGCATGTCGTTCCCTTTTTAGAACTTACATCGAGTGAGCCGTTAAACCCTTTTTCACATATCATTTTTGACATAAAAAGCCCGAGCCCTGTACCCTGTGAGTTGTGTTTAGTCGTAAAATAGGGTTCAAATATCTTATAACGCTCTTTTTCTTTAATGCCTCCTGCATTATCTTCTACGAAAATAAGTGCATTATCCTTTTCTTTTGTCACTTCGATTTTTATCTCACGGATCAGCACACCATTTTCTACAAAAGCATCCCGAGAATTTTTAAGCAGATTGACAATCACCTGTGTGAACTCGTTGGTAATTCCCAAAACACTTACATCTTCATACGAAGTTTTTACCTGAATCATATCACGCTTAAACATTCGCTTTAAGATATGTAAAGCTTCTTCTATGCTCTCACGCAACATAAAGTGCTGTTTTTCTTTCTCAGGTTTAAAGAAATTGGAAAAATCCTCAATTGTATTGGACATATTTTGAATAAGTGCTTTACTCTCTTTATAGAGTTCTTCTACGCTCTCCTTATCTTCATTAAAAGCTGCTTTTTTTAAAGAAAAAAGCGTAAGATTAAGTTCGGTAAGCGGCTGTCTCCACTGATGAGCGATGTTGGCAAGCATCTCCCCCAAAGAGGCAAAACGTGACTGCCAAAACATCACTTTTTGCTTCTCCTCGTTCTTTTTTATCTCCTCTTTAACGCGCATCTCAAGTGTTTCATTGAGTTCTTTTAGCTCTTTTGTTTTTGCTTCTACTCTTTTTTCAAGTTCTGCGTTGAGAATCTCTAGCTCTTTCTCTTTTTTCTCCAAAGACTCCTTATAAAAAACCTCTTGAGTTACATCATAACGAATAGCAATAAACTCTTCAATATCGTCTTTTTCATTAAGAATGGGAATAACCGTGGTATTTACATAAAAAGTGGAGCCATCTTTTGCGCGATTTTTAACTGTGCTTTTGTAGATCTTTTTAGCTTTTATTGTCTGCCAGAGAAGTTTAAACTTTGAAGAAGGAATATCAGGATGACGTACAATATTATGGTTTTTACCAAGAAGCTCCTCTTTTGTATAACCGGAAATTTTGCAAAACTCATCATTAACAAAAGTGATGATGCCATTAACATCGGTTTTTGATACAATATTACTGTTTTCTATCGCCTCTTGATACTGTTGTAACATAGATTAATTCTACCAAAATTAATCCCAAAGTATACTTACTCCATACTCTTGATTTAAAATTGCCGTTTTTGTGTAATAAATCTTTTTACCATACTTTTTACTCAGAAGCTCCACTTCAAGTTCACCTTCACTCAACAGCTCACGCACCTCTTTGTAAGAGAGCCATTTTCCATAGCGTGCCAGCGTATTTTGCCAAATACGAAAGTCACAACTTGACTCCTGCGTGAGCTCATACATCTCACCATCTTCACTCATCCAGTGTGCATTTGAGCAGGCGTAAAGCTTTACTTTTTTACCTCGCACCTCCTTGTCTCTCACTTCAATCAAACCATCTTCACAATAAGGACATTTTCCTAAAGTCATATTTCACTCTTTTTTCTTTTATCATAAACAAAAAAAGAAAAATAGTCTTAAAATATTACAAATTGCAATATAATTTACTTATGCTACAATACTATTATGCAAAACAACTCTAAACAACTCGAACTTTTAAATAACACAACACAAACCTTTGAAAATGAGTTTTACAAATATGCAAAACCTCTGGAATTTGAAAAAGGTGCTTCGCCTTTTTTCCCAGATGATTTAATGGAGTACTTCTACATTGTAGTCGATGGCAGAATCAAAACCTACCAGATCAATTTTGAGAACAATAAAGAGCAGACCATCTTCATCTATAAACGTGGAGATATGTTTGACATCATTACCCTACTAGACAACAAACCCCATGATGTTATCTATGAAGTTCTTGAGGATTGTAAGGTGCTTCAGCTTCCTATTGAACGTATTCGTTACTGGCTCGAGAATGACCATACATTTAATAAAAAATTCTTCCCATATCTCGCTGCACAAATGCGCCATACTGAAGAGTTAGCAACTGATTTGGCTCTGTATGATACAAAAGACAGACTTATCAATCTGCTTGTCGATAACCTCAACCCAAACAAACGCTTTAAGTACAATCTGTTACATAATCTCTCCAACTCTGAGATAGCAAAACTCCTCGGTACTGTGCGTCATGTTGTTGAGCGCACACTCAAACAGCTCAAAGCTGACAATCTCATTGAGACAAGCCGCCGCAACATAAAAATAACAAATTTTAAAAAACTACAAGAAAAAGCTTCCCAAATGCTACTTAAGTAGCAAAACTCCTTTACAAAATATTTTATTATTTCACTAGATTTAGTCCAAAGGACTAGAAAATATAAATATTTTTAAGGAGTATGTCATGGTAGTAACACGATATAGAAATCCATACCAAACAACTACAAGAGAGAGATTTGATCTATTTAACGAATTTTTTAAACAATTTGAAGAGCAGGAGCCAAAAGAGGTGTTTGATTTCACGCCTGCTGTAAATACACGTGAGGGTGATGAGGCCTACTACATTGATGTCGATCTTCCAGGTATAAAAAAAGAGGATGTTGAGATTAGTGTAGATAAAAATGTTCTGACCATCAAAGGAAAACGTGAAGTAAGAGATGAAGTCAAAGAAGAGGATTACTATAGAGTAGAGAGCTCTTATGGTACATTCTCACGCAGCTTCACGCTACCTGAAAAAGTCGATGTAGAGAAGATTGAAGCAAAAAGTGAAGATGGTGTCTTGGAAATTGTCATTCCAAAACTCAAAGTAATCAAAGATTCTACGAAAAAAATTGAGATTAAATAACTAAACAGATATTAGGAGGTGCTTTATGGATATTGTAAAAACATCAAAAGAGATTGCAGAAAAAGTAGAAGATAAAGTAGAAAAAGGCTTAGAGGTTGTAAAAGATACATTTAATAATGTGGCTTCGCATCTGCCTCTTGCAAACTTAGCAAAACACGATAATGACACTTTCACAATTGAAGTTGATTTACCGGGCGTTAAAAAAGAAGATATAGAATTGAAAGTAGAAGATGACTACCTCACAGTAACAGCAATCCGCCGTTACAAAAATGAAGTAAAAGAGGATGACTACTATCTATGTGAGTCAAACTTTGGAGTCATCTCACGCAGCTTCGTCCTCTCTGACAATATTGACAGAGATAAGATAGAGGCAAAATTTGAAGATGGAAGACTCTACCTAACCTTAGAAAAAGTCGAATCCAAAAAGACAAAAAGTATCAGCATCAAGTAATTGGTGCTGATATTACCAACAGGAAAAAGATATGAAAAAGTTTGTAACATCACTTCTTGCAGCAACACTTCTTGGCACTACACTCAGTGCAGCGAACAGTGTGACAGACCCATACGATGCAGATTTTGCAAGAATGAATCAATATTTCAACACGCTCATTGATTCACATCTCAATACTGCAGCTCTCAATAATATCAACTATCCAAGAACAAACATTCAAGATAGTAAAGATAAGATTGTCATCTCTTTTGATTTAGCCGGTGTCAAAAAAGAGAATATCAAACTCTCTATCAATGATGAAAAGATCTTGACACTAGAGGGTGAGAAGAGAGAGTCAAAAGAGGAAAAATCGAAAAATTTTCTAAAAAAAGAGATATTTTACGGAAACTTTCAAAAAATGATTCAACTTCCCCAAAATATCAATGAAGATAAACTCTCAACTGAGTTTAAAAATGGAATTTTGACTGTCACTATTCCAAAAACTGAGGTAAAAAAACCAAAAGCGAAAATAATTCCTATAAAATAGACAGACTTTTCGCTAAAATTCGTTTATGAATTCCTATGAAGATAAATTTAACAAAGCTGTTGTTAATACATTTTACTCCAAACTCCCACAACATGAACAGAAGTTCATAAGGGAGTCGGCCTTTTCTTATAAATTTTCCCATCAAGAACTCCTGCAAATTATTAACATCGCACGCGATTTAGAGATGTGGGATGAAAAAAGAGTCTATGAGATTTTTCCAAATCACCCTACAAAAAAGATAGCTTTAAAACGGTTGCGTGAGACATACGAGAACATTAGAAACAAACCTAACTCCTATGAGAACTTTAAACTAAAAAATATTCCAAAAGAGCAAAAATATACTTTTAAAACAGAGAACAAAGAGGGGTTTGGCTTAGGACTCTGTCCAGTTGCAAGTGAGAAGACACGCTGTTGTAATCTTTTGACACTTGATGCTGTTGAGAGTTGCGGATTTGACTGTTCTTACTGCTCCATACAAAGCTTTTACAATCAAAACACCATTACTTTTGACAGTGGTTTTAAAGAAAAGCTCTTAAATTTAGAGCTTGATCCAAATAAAACCTACCATATTGGTACAGGACAAGCATCTGATTCACTCATGTTTGGAAATCGAGAAGGTGTACTTGAAGCATTGTTAGAGTTTGCAAGAAAAAATCCCAATGTTATTTTAGAGTTTAAAACAAAGTCTGACAATATCAGCTACCTTTTAGAAAATGATGTTCCCAAAAATATTCTCTGCACATGGAGTCTCAACACCCCTACTATTATAAAAAACGAAGAGCACCTTACCGCCTCCCTTGAAAAACGCATAGCAGCTGCAAGAAAAATGGCAGACAAAGGGGTAAAAGTCGGCTTTCATTTCCACCCGATAGTTGAATATGAAGGTTATCTTGACGAATATCAAAAAATATATGAAAAACTTATACTGGAATTTCACCCCTCAGAAGTAGCCCTTGTGAGTTTTGGGACATTGACATTCATCAAGCCTGTTATTAAACAGTTGCGTGAGCGAGAGTTTCGAAGTAAAATCACACAGATTCCGCATGTTGATGCAAGTGGAAAAACATCCTACCCCGAATCTACAAAGATAGCAATGTTCAAACATGCCTATGAGAGCTTCAAACCATGGCAAAATAAAGAAGACAAAGTCTTTTTCTACCTCTGTATGGAACCACATGAACTTTGGATGAAAACATTTGGTTACCAATATGCTACAAACAATGATTTTGAACATGCAATGCTAGAAGCATACTCAAAAAAAATCGGTCAAGATTATCTTATTTAGGAACACTATGCCATCAAAACAAAACTATTTTTTATCACAACCACACCAGCCCTTTTTCATCTTAGGTATTTTTAATGCCATTGTAATGATGCTTATTTTTGCATTTGCATATAAAGGTATTTTCACACTGCAGCTAGATACAACGACATTCCATGTTTACACACTGGCTTATCTGCTTTTCAACAATGTCTTTACCGGTTTTTTATTTACAACTTTCCCACGTTTTAATCAGGCTAATGTTATTGAAAAAAATCACTATACAACTATTTTTTATCTCAATCTTCTAGGCTCACTTCTCTTTATTGTGGGTGCATTTGTAAATCTCTATCTTACTACTCTTGCAATGCTGCTACTCTTTATCTCACAGGCATTTATCGTTTACAAGCTTCAAAATATTTTTAATACTGGACACGCACCTGATAAAAAAGACTCTTTTTGGATCTTACTTGCAGAATATTTTGGACTTGCAGGAAATCTGCTCTTTATCATTGCCGTCTCTTTTGATCTTTATAGTCTCTCTCCTATAGCTATCAACATCACTTTTTATCTGTACCTCATCTTTTTGGCATTTAGCGTAGGGCAGAGAATGATTCCGTTTTTCTCGCACTCATGGGCCCAAAAAAATCCTCATTTCATCAAAATAGTTTTTGTTCTTTTTATCTTAAAGAGTATCTTTGCCTCTGCTGATATCAAAATTATTGAACTTATTATCGACACACTCTTGGCTCTGTATATGCTGCGTGAGTTTTTACGCTGGGATCTGCATCCACTGCAAGCACCTTCTATTTTGTGGGTACTGCACCTTGCACTCTTTTGGCTGCCGACTGCCTTTGGGCTCTCAGCTATCAGTTTAGTAGCAGCGCTCTTTTTAGATACATCTTTTTACTTTTTAAATATCCACCTCTTAGCAATCGGTTTTTTAACAACTGTTCTTATTGGTTTTGGAACACGGGTAACACTTGGTCACGCAGGACTGCCACCACAAGCTGATAGATTTGCAACGGGTCTATTTATCTTTATACAGGTAGTGGTCCTGTTACGTACACTTTTTAGTCTCAATGTAGCATTTGGATGGGGAGCTGACTTTTTATTTGACATCTCATTTACAGCATGGATTATTCTCTTTGTACTCTGGGGTGGTAGATATGCAAAGATTTTAATCTTTGGCAAGCAAGTGTAATTTGGTACCTTCATGCAAAAGTTAAAAAAAGAACGTTTCGTTGCGCTTGATGTCCTAAGAGGATTAACAATGGTCATTATGGCGCTAGATCATGCCCGTGATTTTTTTGCGCTAGGCTATGTATATTATGCTCCGACCGATATTGAACTTACAAATCTATCTGTTTTTCTTACACGCTGGATAACACACTTTGCAGCACCTACATTTATCTTTTTAGCGGGAATCGGCCTCTTTTTTGCCTCTGGTAGAAGAAGTAAAAAAGAGCTCGCCACCCTTGCTGTAACACGTGGGCTCTGGCTGATTTTTCTGGAGCTTACACTTGTAGGATTTTTCTGGTCTTTTTCATCTGATTTCATATACCACCCAAAAATAGCCGTTCTTTTTGCCATTGGTGTCTGTATGATTGTTATGGGTGCTCTTATCTACCTTCCAAAATGGCTCATAGGTATCATAGCCTTTATAATGATCTTTGGACATAATCTACTTGACAACATACCCGCTGAGAGCTTTGGTTCTTTATCATGGCTTTGGTATATACTTCATATGCCTGCTAATTTTTATATTGGAGAGATAGAAGTAAGAGTCATCTACCCCTTTATTCCATGGATAGGAGTAATGGCTCTTGGTTACCTCTTTGGACCTGTAACAAAAATGTCACGACCTAAACGTAAAAAGATCTTCTTTTTTACAGGTCTATTACTCCTTCTTTTTGGACTGCTTTTGCGCTTTAGTAACTTCTATGGAGATCCATCACTTTGGCATGCCTATGAAAATTTTTCAAAAACATTGATGAGCTTTTTAAACTTTACAAAATACCCACCTTCACTGATCTATCTCAGTATTTTACTTGGATCGGCAATGATTTTAATGGCTCTTTTTGACAGAGATTTAGGAAAATGGTCAGATCCTCTACGTGATTTTGGACAAGTGCCATTCTTTTTCTATGTACTACATATTCCTATGTTACATCTTGGTGGCATCACTTTAGCATTTTTTGTCTTTGGTGATGCACACTGGCTCTTTGGTGCACCTCTATCGCATAGCCCTGAAACTCTCTCCTATGGCTCAGAGCTTCTTCCAACCTACATTGCATGGATAACAGTTACTCTTCTACTCTACTATCCATCAAAATGGTTTGCGACACTCAAAAGAAATCGCAAAGATTGGTGGCTTAGTTACCTCTAAATCTATTGTATTTTATAAACTTGATCTACTTTATTACCTTCTTTGATGATTTTAACTCTATCACCTACGAAAAAATCTTTTCCTTTAGCTACGACAACTATATGCTCTCCATTATCAAGCTTCACTGAGAGTTCTTGTGCATTTGCTTTGTTTACCTGACTCCCAACATATGATCCGCCAAGTCCGCCTGCGAGTGTTGTCAATACACTTCCACGTCCTCCACCCATTGTAGATCCAAGCACAGTTCCAACAATAGCTCCAATAAATGTTCCTGTTCCATTATCACTAATGACAACAGGTCGAGTACCTTCAACAGTACCGATTTCATACCGTTTAATTTGTTGATATGTTGAACCGTCATACTCCGGTCCCTCATTTGTTGCACAACCTGTTGTCATAAATAAAACTACTATTGATATAAACATAAAAATTTTCTTCATTTGTCATCCTTTCTTTTATTTACTAAAAATTATAGCTCAATATTATTACTGCTTTATTAATTATTGCTATACTATCAAATGGAATCTCTTCATATGCTAACAGCTTCACTTCTTTTTCTCTTAACACTTATAGTTGTAATATGGCAACCTCGTGGACTGAAAATAGGCACAACTGCGGTAATCGGCGCTTTTATTGCCCTTCTTTTGGGTGTTGTCAGTTTTGATGATGTTTATACTGTTTTTAATATCATATGGGATGCAACACTTGCATTTATCGGCATAATCATCCTCTCTATGGTCTTAGATGAGATAGGCTTTTTTGAATGGGCAGCACTAAAGATGGCAAAATTCTCCAATGGAAATGGAAAAAGAATGTTTTTGTACTCCATTTTATTAGGTGCAGTTGTTTCAGCCCTCTTTGCAAACGACGGTGCCGCATTAATTCTCACACCCATTCTCTTAGCTAAAATGCGCATATTAAAACTCAACACAAAAACTATCCTTGCATTTTTACTTGCAGGGGGATTTATCAGTGACTCAGCATCACTTCCATTTGTCTTTTCAAATCTGACAAATATTGTCACAGCTGACTATTTCAACATCGGTTTTATCGCTTTTGCATCGCAAATGATACTTCCTTATCTTGTCAGTGTTACAGTCTCAATACTCTTTTTATTTTTACTACTGCGCAAAGATATACCAAAAACCATTGATACCACCCTCCTTCCAGATCCAAAAAGTGTCCTTAAAAATGAAAAACTTTTTAAATTTTCTTGGTTTTTTTTAGCTCTTTTACTTGCAGGATATACCATTGGTGACATCTATCATATTCCCATTTCTATTTTTGCTCTGAGTGGTGCTCTTATCTTTTTACTAATAGCCTCACGCAGCAAAGCTATAGATGCAAAAACCATTATCAAAGAGGCCCCTTGGCAAATTGTCTGGTTTTCATTAGGTCTTTATGTCGTTGTTTATGGGCTAAAAAATGCAGGTCTTACCAATGAGATCACACATATTTTAGAATATCTCAATGCACAAAGCCAGATACTTGCCGTTGTTGGAACCGGTTTTATCTCCGCAATACTCTCTGCCCTTATGAATAATATGCCAACGATTATGATTATGGACATTGCTCTGCATAATATAGGCAATCATGCCATGATATATGCAAACATCATCGGTTGTAATCTTGGACCAAAGATGACACCTTTTGGTTCTCTTGCAACGCTCCTATGGCTTCATTCTTTAGAGAAAAAAGATATTCAAATCAGTTTTTGGAGCTACTCGAAATTTGGACTCCTTATCACTCCTCCTGTGTTGCTTCTTGTTCTGCTAAGTGTCGCATATAAGTGCCAGACCACGCCTTGAAACTAAACCTTTTAAAAATTGTTAAATATGATATTTATTATGGTCTGGCACTTAGCTAAAATCAGCTATAATTACACTAAATTAATACAACGGAATAACCAATGAAAGAACAAAACTACTTTTTAGAATTAGGGCAGATAAATACCCTCAAACTTGACAGACTAACTACACCGGGTGCTTACCTTATGGCACAAGATGGCAACGATGTCTTACTTCCTGGACAATACCTCACGCAGGATATGAAAGAGGGAGATTTATTAGATGTCTTTTTATATACCGATTCTGAAGATAGACTCGTAGCCACAACAGAGACACCAAAAGTAAAACTTGATGAATTTGGCGTTTTAGAGATCGTAGATATTGCACCTTTTGGCGCTTTTTTAGACTGGGGATTACCAAAAGATCTGCTCCTTCCAAAAAAACTTCAAAAAACCACTGCCATTATCGGTGAAAAACGCTTTATTAAAGTTGTTTATGATGAGCGAACACATAGACTCATTGCAACTGAAAAATTGGGTGACTTTTTTGAGAAAAAAGTTAAAGGACTCAAACCCCATCAAGAAGTTGACATTCTCATACTGACAAAAACACCACTTGGCTATAAAGTGCTTGTAGAGAACAAATATGAAGGGTTAATATATCACAATGAAATTTTTGAAAATATCACTGTAGGCGAGAATAAAAAAGCCTATATTAAAACAATTAGAAAAGATGGCAATATAGATCTCTCACTCCGAAAAGCCGGTAGTAAAAAGAGTGGCTCTGCAGCAGATAAAGTCCTTGAACTGCTCAAAGAAAACAATGGCATTATGCCTTATAACTCAAAAAGTGCACCCGAACTTATCAAAGATATCTTTGGTATGAGTAAAAAAGAGTTCAAAGCTGCATTGACAAAACTCAGAACCGACGAGAAGATAGAAGTAAAAGATACCGGAATTTATCTCAAAGATTAAATATGGCAAAAAAGAAAAAAAGTATAGAATTGCGTGATAAAAATCTGGAGTTTACAGACAATGGCATTACATACAAACTAATCCGCTTCAAAGCCGACAATATGACAGTTGATGTTCTTCGTTTTGAAAATGGCAAAAAAATAGATGAATACAACATCCCCTTTGCCCATCTGCCAAAAAAGATAAAAAAAGTAATAAAGCCAAACTAGGAGTATATAATCTCCTAATCACGACTGCTTTGAAATTTGTATGTATATCATTAATGCATTAAATTAAGGATATACAAGGAGAATCGTAGGTATGATTATAATAACAAATTGTTACAAAAGTGTTAACGAAATAATTTTGAATTTAAGGGACAGCTATGAAAAAATGTAACTCATTGCAAGAAGTACGTGACGAGATAGATAAGATAGATACAAAACTTGTAGATTTAATCTCTGAAAGAAGCCATTTAATACGACAAGCAGCAGCATTTAAAAATTCTGTTGATGAAGTTAAAGCTGAAGATAGAATAGATAACATTATGCAACGTGTACGCAAACGCGCCATTGAACTTAATATCAACCCAAATATGATGAGTGATCTCTTTACAATTATGATAAATGAAATGGTAGAGACCGAGATTTCAGAATTTCGTAATGATGGGAAGTTTTAAAGAGAGTATCAAAAGGCACTAAGCCCTTTGATTATTTGTATCTGTAAGTGATACGACCTTTGTCAAGTGAGTATGGTGTTAACTCAAGCTTCACTTTGTCACCCGGAAGAATTTTGATATAGTGCATACGCATCTTACCTGCAATATGACATAAAATAATATGCCCATTTTCCAACTCTACACGAAAAGTTGCATTAGGCAAAGCCTCTATAATCTTGCCGTCAACTTCAATAACATCTGCTTTAGCCATTTTAGTCCTTTATAAAGAAATTTCTTACTTTAACTCTCACGCAAGAGATAAAATTTCAGCT
>Ga0256837_1002161_pt1 | contig 12506 bp, 11 predicted proteins | sample 4562384metaG_FD_185976 | JGI IMG/M metagenome (GOLD analysis project Ga0256837, IMG submission 185976) | Hydrothermal vent microbial communities from Guaymas Basin, Mexico - 4561-384 | ecosystem: Environmental > Aquatic > Marine > Hydrothermal vents | place: Mexico: Guaymas Basin | collected... | reverse complement strand
CAAAAATAAGGCTTAATGTATCAAATTGAAACATTTTTTGTAAGAACTCCAAAAAAAATTTAATGGAGGGCTGTTTTAATAGCTAAGAAGCAGTCCTGAATTATTTGATGGAATTATACTTAAAATGTTCTTAAAATATGTTTATAGGAATGCTTCTCACAGTTGAATCTTCTCTGCATAAGCAACAATATGTGCATCTAAATCCAGTTTCTCTTTAAGCACTTTTTTGAAAGTTTTTTGTGCCCCTTTCTCTCCATGAACTAAAAAGACTTTTTTGAGATTTTTTATATGAGAAATCCATTTAATAATGCCTTCTTGATCTGCGTGAGCAGAAAAACCGTTAATGGTATGGATAGAGGCCTTGACAATAATATCTTCACCAAAAACATTGATCCACTTTGCACCCTCAACAATCTCACGTCCAAGTGTTCCCTCAGCCTGAAAACCTACAAAAACAACAGCGTTTCGTTTATCCCAGATACGATGTTTAAAGTGGTGTGTTATACGTCCACCGTTACACATGCCACTTCCAGCAATGATGATAGCCTTGCTTTTTATATCATTGATGCCCTTAGAAGCTTGCGGTGTCTCTGTATAAATTAAGGAGTCAAAGTTAAAAACTGTACCATCTTCTTGAACATTTTTTTGACACTGTTGCGTGAGTTCCTGTGCATAATTTCTATATACTTCTGTAGCCCGTGTTGCCATCGGAGAGTCTAAAAAGACTTTACATTTAGGTAGTTCTCCACTCTCATACATCTCACGCAACAGACAAAGCAGTTCCTGTGTTCTCTCTACTGCAAACGAGGGAATAAGCACATTTCCATGCGCATCTAAAGTTTTTATAATAACATCTTTAAACTCTTTGATAGTAAGCCCAATAGGCTGATGTTCTCTATCACCATAGGTTGTCTCAACATAGAGTGCTTCTGCTTTTGAACATTTATCCAAATCTGGAAGAACGAGTTCATTATTATTTCCAATATCACCGGAAAATACGATTGTGTGAGAATCTCCATCTTCCATATAAGAGAGTTCTATAAAAGCTGAACCCAAAATATGTCCGGCATTTCTATAGATAAAACTGATACCTTCACACAATTCATAATAGGTATCATACTCAGGATTAACCCACTCTATCATTTTAAAGGTTTTATCAACATCAAGAGGCTCGTAAAGTGGTTTAGAGAGTTTTGTTTCCCTTCCTTTGCGAAGTGCTTTTTTGTACCTTGTCTGAAAATCTTCACTCATTATCTTAGCACTGTCAAGTAAAATAATCTCTGCCAAATCCATCGTAGCCGATGTTGCATAGATTTTGCCTTTAAAACCCTCTTTAACAAGCTTTGGAATACGTCCGACATGATCAAGGTGTGCATGGGTAACAAGAAGATAATCTATCTCTTTGGCATCAAAACCAAAAGGCTTCTCGTTCATCTGCTCCTCTTGCCCTTGAAACATCCCACAATCTATCATTACCTTCACACCACCTACTTCCAAAAGGTGACATGAACCTGTAACTTCCTGTGTAGCACCATATGAATGTACAATTGCCATAATATAAATCCTTTTTTTTCTTGGAACTATTATACTGCGCATTGAATAAACAGACCATTGTTTCATATCAAAAGAAGCGTATTTTTGCATTTATTGTATAATAAGACAATTTATTTAAAGGCTACATCATTTTATCAAGAAAAGAGACTCTAAGCGAGCAGTTTAAAAACTTTTATAAGGAGCATAATCCAAAAAGCATGGAAGATGCCTTGGAAAAGTTTGCTATTTTTGGCGGTGTTTCATGGGGGAAAATTGACACATCAAAACCATCTTATGAACTCATAGAGAAGCTTATTTTAGCTGATTATAGCTACATCCGTAATGATATTACAGAGTTAACAGACGGACAGCCGCTCTACCACTCTATTCTCTCTGCTATTGCTATGAGTGACGGAAAAGCACATGCCGTTTATAAACGAGCACGCGTAGAAGAGAGCGTTGGAGCAAAAGCAATTGAGACACTTATTGAGAGAGGTCTCATTCGTCTTAAAAGATGCAAAGGTGCAGATGACAAGTTTAGTTTCACACTTCCATTTTTACGCTTTTGGTTTGCTTTTGTATCACCTCTTTTTAAAGGCATTCGTGATGGAGAGTACACAGAGGTAAAAGAGCGCTGGCAAGCTTATGAAAACGAGTTTACCCATCCTATCTTTACAGAACTCTCCCATGCCCTTTTGCGTAAATTACTCAAAGATGAGCAGATTATGGAGATGGGTGAGTATTGGAAAAATGATGGTCTCAACCTTGATATTTATGCCAATACAAAAGATAAAAAACGCATTATCGGCTCATGCAAATATACAAATACAAAAGTCAAAAAAAGTGAGCTCTCAAAACTAGCAGAGCTTGCCCAAAAAGCAAATATTGATGCAGATATGCTTGTTATCGTTGCAAAATCCGGCTTTTCAAAAGAGCTCAAAGCACTCAAAAATGAAAATCTCAAGCTCTATACACTCAAAAACTTCAAATCTTTAGTGGAGTAAAAAATGGGCAAAAAAGTTTTACTGCTGCATGGCTGGGGAGGCAGTGATTTTCCGCATTGGCAAAGCTGGCTTGCAGGTGAATTGGCACGTGACTACGGCTGTGTAAATTTTTTGCGTTTTTCTGATGTTGACAATCCCAAACTTGATGTTTGGTTGCGTGAGCTTGAAGAGGTTTTAGAGGATTTTCAACCAGATATAGTAATCTGCCACTCTTTGGCAAATACACTCTGGTTTCACCTTTGCAGTAAAAAGAGGCTGCGTAAGATAACAAAACTCTACCTTGTTGCACCGCCAAGTCTTAATTGCACTATTGCAGAATTAAGTGAATTTTTTCCTATAGATATACCGCAACATTTATATACCAAAGATGCCCTGCTCATCACCTCAACCAATGACCCCTATATGACTCAAAAAGAAGCTACTCTTTTAAAAAAAGAACTAAATATTGCAATGAAAGTCATACAAGATGGCGGTCATTTAAATGCAGATAGCGGATATGGAAAATGGGAGTGGATACTCCACGAAGTACAAAGCGCTTAAAACCTCACGCGTAGATATCAAGGCGATTCTTACTTACCGTCGGCTTTACTTCTTGCTTGAGTGACTCTTGCACACTTTTTACTTTTTGCACTGTCTCATTTGGCAAATTGAAGTTTTTGGCGCTGTTTTTTGCAGTATCATCTTTTAGAGAATTAGGATCTAATCTCCCTACCTGAATGGGACTAGGATATGGAGATTGAAATGTATATTTCGCTACTTGCATATCATCCTCCTTGTTGCATATACAAAAATTATAGCACAAAAATCATAAAAAATTAACCAAGTATATACTGATCTCTTCCATTGTTTTTAGCTATATAAAGCGCATTATCAACTCTTCTAAAGAGCTCCTCATAATCATCTCCGCTCTTATATATTGTTAAACCAAAAGATGCCGTTAGCTTAGGAACAGGAGCAAAAGAAACTTTTGCAATTTTTCTTTGCAACTTCTCTGTTAAGCGAATCAAACCCTTTTCATCTGTATTGTTAGCTATTATAATAAACTCCTCACCACCCCATCTTGCAACAAAATCATCCTCACGTACATTGTCTTTTAATACTTTTGCAAATTTTTTCAAGACTTCATCACCAACAGTATGCCCATAATTATCATTCACAAGTTTAAAAAAATCTATATCAACTAAAATCATTCCAAATGAATCGCCATACCGTTGTGCACTTTTTATTTTTCGTTTGATTGTTCGCAGATACTCACTACGATTATAAAGCAACGTTAACGCATCATGTGTTGAAAGATTTTCTAGTTCTTCTGTTGTTACTTTAACAAGATGAGTCAGAACTTTTTTGATTGGATCGAAATCTACCATCTCTCTTTCTATAAGTTTTTTATCTTTTTGAGGCTTATCTGATTCAGAAAGCAGTACAAAAGTAGTAGTTACATTTAAAAGTTCGGCAATTCTCCCCTGATGAAAATACTCGCCAAAAGTGAAAAATCCGGCAGTAGGCGCCAGCGATTCCAAGATGTTAATCTCATCTATCAATTTATCTCCCAAAAGAGCCTTTCTGGCAACACAGGAGTAGATATAGACAGCTTCAGCCGCCTTAGACTTAATCGCTTCAAAATACTCATGCTGATTATCTGTCAGATCCTCAATATTTGCGAAACTAAAACGAACACTCTCTCCAACCTCAAGTTTTCCGGCATATATAAAAGCATTCTCTTTACTCAGTGCAATCGGATCTCTTGCAACTACAACACCCTCCTTGTTTGACAATAATGGAAATGCCATACAAGAAAAGGGAAGGTTATTGGCAATATCATCGCCTAGATACTTTTTATATACCTCAAGAACAGGAATACCATCTAACTCATAAAGAACAGGGCCATCTGCTTTTGTAACAACCATCTCTTTGCCAATAGGTGTCCACTGTAAGATATAGTCACTATTAACTACAAGCGCATCACTACTCAAGCTTGCAATAACACATCCATCATCGCTATACTCATTCTCAGTAAAAACATATGTCTCTTTACCTGCTTTATCTGCTGCACGCCCACCTGCTATGATAATCTTAGGTGCTATTTTAGATATCTCTTTTATAATCGATTCTGCATCACTTTTAAGTCCATCACCAAAAATTATCATCGCTTTTGTATTATCAAACAGCAGCTCTTTTTGAATATTTTCAACTAAAAAATTGTCATTTAACTGATAAAGTTTTGATTTTATGGATGTATGCGCAAAAACACTAAAAGAGAGCACCGTAGTGTCATCATACATCTCACCATTACAAATCTCACCACTTGTAGTTGTACCGATTATCTCTGCTTGTGGCAGCTTCTCTTTTATGCTCTTTGCTACACCAACACAATAATTGGCATCAACAGTACCGCTAAATATCTGAACAAAAAGATGCTCCTGCTTTGCTAACTTATGCTGATGTATAAAGCTCTCAAGCTCTTTTTCGTCTGTATAAGCAGTGTTATAAATCTTCAAAAGCTCTCCCCTTATTTGAAGTCTTATAGATCATTATAGCACTCACGTAAAACAAAATAACTTAAAAAAGCTATTTATGCCCTATTTTATAAGATCCAAACCGAAAATTTTCTGTTTTTAATCTTTCCGTTTTTCAAATACTTATAGGCTTTATCAATCTGAGCACTTGCAACTGCAACATAGGCTTGACGATCATAAATATCTATCTTTCCTATATCTTGGCCAGTAAGTCCTGCTTCACCAGTAAATGCCCCTAAAATATCCCCCGCACGCAGTTTGTCTTTTTTACCACCCTCAATAACAAGCGTAACAAATTCAGGTTTCATCTCAATGGTAGCTAAATCTTCTAAACTATCTGCATCTAAAAATTTTCGTTTTGCATCGGCTCTGTACTCCTCTGCTTTTTCACTCTCATAATTTTCATAGAGCGTTACAGCAACGCCCTCTGCTCCAGCTCTTCCTGTTCGCCCTATCCTATGCGTATAGGTCTCTAAAGTATGCGGCAGATCATAATTAACAACCATTGCAAGCTCTTTAATGTCAAGTCCTCGAGCTGCTACATCAGTCGCCACCAAAATAGGCGTAGAACCATTGGCAAACTGTACCAAAACATCATTTCGCTCATACTGCTCTAAATCTCCATGAATTGCCAAAGCGTCAATCTTTCTCTCTACTAATTTGTCAGCCAACTCTTTTGCTTCAAGTTTTGTGTTGGTAAAAATAATACTGTTTTTTGGTTTTTTCAGACTAAAAACTTTCACTAATGTTGTCAATTTATCATCTGTTTTGTAAAAGAGCTCTTCAATAGCATTAGGTGTCTCAACTGTTGTTGTCTTAATATGAAGTGTATTCTCTAGGAGTTTATGTGCGACCGATTTGACCTCTTCATCATAGGTTGCCGAAAAAAGCAATGTCTGTCTGCTCTTTGGCAAATACTCCATAATCGATTCAACCTCTTCCAGAAATCCCATATCTAACATTCTATCTGCCTCATCAAGGACAAAGGTATTGAGATTTTCTAAAGAGAGGCTCTCTTTGTTGAGATGTTTTAAAACTCTTCCGGGAGTACCGACAATAATATGTGCCTGATGGGCAAGCGAACCTAACTGTTTACCAAAAGACTCACCGCCTGTCAGTGTTAAAATCTTAATATTATGCGCAAAACGTGCCAAACGACGCAGCTCTTTTGCCACTTGATCGGCAAGTTCACGTGTCGGACAGAGTACAAGAGCCTGCACACGAAACTTTTTCACATTAAGATTGTGTAGAAGCCCTATGCCAAAAGCAGCAGTTTTACCACTACCCGTCTTGGCTTCTGCCATAACATCACGACCCTCTAGTACTGCAGGGAGTGCTTCTGCTTGAACGGCAGTCATATTTTTATAGCCTAAGGCATCAAGGTTTGCAAGCATCGCTTGCGTGAGGGGAAGTTTTGAGAAGTTTGAAAAGGTCATTTGTTATCTTTTTGTGAAATTATACAGCATTATTGAAGCTGCTATGGCAACATTGAAACTTTTTACCTCTTCTTGCATCTCAATGCTCACAATTTCGTCACATAACGCTAAAATATCTTCTGCTATTCCAAAACCCTCATGTCCCATAATCAATACCCATTTTTTATCTGTTTTTACAGTTGAGAGTGGCTGAGAATTCTCTGTTACTTCCGCTGCATAAATTGTATAACCTAACTTTTTAAGCTCTTTTATACTCTCTTTTATATCTTTATAAACATGAATCTTCAGCATTGAGGCATAGCCCATAGAGACACGGAGTGCGCGTCTGTTAAAAGGGTGCGGAGAACTCTTACCAAGCATTAAAGAGTTCACACCAAGAGCAGCCATACTTCGTGCAATTGCCCCGACATTTTCACTTGAAGTAATATTATCAAGGAGTAAAATATGCTCACTCAATGCTTCTAAATTCACATCAGTTGGGCGTTTTGCATGCATCATACAGTTGTGATGAATCTTGTGCCCAACAATCCTGCTCATCTGCTCTTTGCTTGCTTCATAAAGAAGTGGTATCTCACGCAGGCTTATCAAATCTTTATAGGCTTCAAAATACTCATGTGTTGCTAAAATACTCTCTATCTTGATATCTGTTTTTTCCAAAAGAAGATTTACTACTTTTGGCGAGTCGGCGATAAAACTGCCATCATTTAAAATCCCTTTATCACGTTGTGCATGATAAACCTGTAATCGCTCATCTTCAATATTTTCTATTTCTATTTTCATAAGAGTATTATATCAGTTCTCTTACAACTACTCTTCTTCCTGAGGATTTTCAAGTTTTACAACCTCCTCAATACAACTCACGATAATATTTTTTATTTTGTTAGGGGTGAGTTTATATTTCATCTCAAAATCAACAATAGCATTAATATCCATATGTTCCACGCTGCGTACCACTTTATAGATATCGCCAAAAAGTCCTTTATCTTCTAAAAGTGCCTCTTTTACCTCATCAGAGACGTTGATATTTTTAAGTATCTCCTCCAAAGGCATAGAAAAAAGTGTATCCATGAGTGAAAGCACGCCGACCATATACGCTTCACCAAGCATGTTTGATCTTGCATCCGGTCGAATCTCTTTTAAAATACGCTCCATTAGCTCTGTTCTGTTTTTTACCATTAACATCAATGGAGATATCTCAAAATTTGAAGCAACAGATTTTGAATAGATCATCAGCATCAACCACTTTGCAAGCTGAACTCTGCCAATAAGCACAATAACATGGTGAATAGAGGAGATCCTTTTTCGAAATGAAAAAGCTGCAGAGTTTATAAACTGTAATAATTGCACCGTAATTTCAGGGTTTTTCTCAAACTCATCTGCCGCTTCATCAATATTTCTATCTTCCATCAACATATTGTAAAGTCGTAATACTGCCATACGTGTCGGATTATATTGTCTATTTTCGATGACTTTTGGCTGCGCAAAAAAGTAACCCTTATACGCATCACAGGCAAGAGCTTTTGCTTTTTCATGTGCAGCCTCGTCCTCTATTTTTACACCTATAACTTTTATACCTTGAGAATGAAGCTTCTTGACAAGTTCTTTTGCATCATCTTCTACAAATATCTTGCAGTATGAAAAAGCATCAAGAACAGGAAAATACTTCTCAAAAACCTCTTGCGTGAGCTTCACATTATCAATTGCTAAAACATAACCCTGACTATGGAGCTGCTCAATGCGTTCAACAACACGTTCATTCATTACAACACTGCTAAAAATCGAAAAAACAAAAAACTCTTTTGGTACTGAAAAAATAATATCATTAAGTAAAAACTTCTCATCAATCTTGACAAATGCTCGTTTATCCCCCAATAGTTTTTTCGTTCCAAATTTATTCAAAATAGAGCTAATAACTGCAGCACTTGCATATCTGTCATTCTCTATTTTAGTGCTTTTTGGAGAGTCTCGGTAGAGTATTTCATACGCAAAAGTTTCAGAGTTTTCATCTAAGATTGGCTGTCTTGCTACATATACATGTTTTGTCATTTTTGCATCCTATAAAAAACATTATACAACATTTTATGTAGAAGAATGCTTATTTGTCTATACGATACCACCCTGCGATTGAATAACGATCTTTGTTCGCAATATTAACTGCGTGAGGGAACTCTTCGCTCATAAAGACAACAAGTGTATTTTGTTTTGGAACTACTTTTGTAATAAGCTTATCCTCTTTATCATAAACAAGCAGTTCTCCACCATCATCTTCATTCCATTTCTCATTAAGATAATAAACAGTAGTCACTACACGATTTTTAGAATTTTTAAAAGCATCAAGATGTTTTTCATAAAAATCATCTCGACTGTAATGGGCAAAGTGTGCTTCATAATAAGTGAGCCCAAGATATAAAGAACGATTTAAATGCTCACGCAGACCCTCAGTGAAGGAAAGAAACTCACTAACAGCTCCACCATCTTCATCAAGCCAGGCTATCTTGTCTCGACGTCTTTGCTTATCAAGGTGCAACGCATCACTGCTGGAAATTCCTGCATCTTTATAATTCTGCTGTTGTTGTGCTAATTGGAGTAATTTGTGTGAAAGTTCTGTATCTAGAGCATCTTCAATAATAATATAACCATCATTGACAAGAGCGTCGGTAATTTTTTCATTGAGTGTTTTCATAAAAGAAGTGTACCCTGACACCCCTAAGAGTGTCAAGTAAAAAAGAAAAAGAGATTATATTAGATTGGTAAAACGCGAATATTTTTCGAAAGTTTCTCTTTAAGAGTGCTCTCAATCGCATACAGTGTACCCGTCGCAGATGAAGCACATCCATTACAAGCACCCAAGTAACGAATATAGATGTCAATATATTCATCATTTTTCTTAATATCAATGATCTCCATATCTCCACCATCCATAATTAAGAACTGACGAACATTCTCATCAATAACAGCATCAACAGCTTTGATTTGCTGCACAAGTGTCATATCTTCAAATTTTCCAGCACCTTCAGCCTGAGCATCAGCCGCTGCTTTCATCTTCTCTTCATCCATCTCTTTACGAGTCTGCTCTAAGATATCAACAAGATAGTACTCTCTGTCTTCATGTCCACCCGGTTTAATACAGCTCTTACAAAAACCACCTGCTTTTGTATAATCTGTAATCTCTTCAACCGTTTTTAAATCATTAAGACGAATTACCTCTTGAATAGTACCAAGAGAAACACGTGCACATTCACATACAATAATATCCTCTTCAAAACTCTCTTCTGTTACCCCAAGATAAAGAGAAGCTGCTTTTTTGATAACATCATATGCCATTACAGAACAGTGCATCTTTTGCGGTGGAACTGCCGGAGTGTCCAAATCATCACGCAAAGCTTTTTCAACATCAATATTTGTAATTTTTACAGCTTCTTGTACTGTTTTACCAATACAAAGCTCCGTCATAACATCACTGGATGCAATCGCAGTACCACAACCAAAAGATTTAAACTTAGAGTTTACAATTTTGTCTGTTTTTGGATCAACTTCCCAGTAAAGGCGTACTGCATCACCACAGCTCTCAGCACCAAAGTCAGCAACAATAAGTTTATTCCCATGTGCTTCAGCCTCTTCAGGAGTAATCTCTCCTTGGTGTTGTGGGTTATTCATTAAAGTTGTTACTTTATCTGAGTACGCATCCCAAAGTGATGCGCCAAGTAAATCATCTTTTGCCATAATATTTTTCCTTTAAATTTTTTCAAAATTTTAAGGGAACCTTTTTTATTCCCTTTTATCACGGAATCGGGAGTAATCCCGCTTCCTACGCTAACGCTTAGTTTTCCTCAGCGGAAAGCTCACGCGACTAGTCGCTTTTATTTATAATCTTTTTCTTTGTAAAAAGGAGAGGCTCAGACCGTAGGGAGGATTTGCTCTCGGAATTTTACAAAAAAAGTGGCATACAGGCTTAAGTGCTAGTGTGCCATATGGTGAGGCATATGACATTCACCCGCTTCACCGCCTGGAGTTGGTTGCACTTTTGCAAATGAGCTTGAAATTGCTCTAAGACGTGCAACTGCTTTTTTGAAATGCTCAATTACATAATCAATCTCTTCATCTGTTGTAAATCTTGAAAGAGAGAGTCTAATTCCCGTATGTGCCAATTCATTGTCTGCGCCAATTGCAAGCATAACTGTATTTGCTTCAAGATCTTCACTTGCACAAGCTGAACCTGTTGATGCACCGATACCTGCATTGTTCAGATCCCACAGCATACCTTCGCCTTCAACGCCGCGAATTGAAATTAAAATAGTATTTGGCGTACGTTTTTCACGTGGACCGACAACAAATGTATCACTAATCTCAAGTAGTGCATCTTCAAGTCTATCGCGTTTAGCTCTGATTGAAGCCATTTTTGCTTCCATATCTGTTGTTGCCAACTCAATCGCTTTACCCATTGCAACTATATATGGTACATTGAGCGTACCTGAACGACGATGCCCCATCTGCTCACCACCATGAAGCAATGGAGAGAGTGCTTGAGAGTTTTTGATGTAAAGCGCACCAACACCTTTAGGACCATGAAATTTATGTGCTGACATTGAAACAAAATCAACATGAACATCTTGCAAATCAACTGGAATCTTACCAACAGCCTGAACACCGTCAGAGTGAAAAAGTACACCATTTGTTTTACAAATTTCACCAATCTCTTTAATAGGAAAAATCATTCCTGTCTCATTACTTGCCCACATAACACTAACTAACGCTGTTTTGTTAGTTATAAAACTTTTTACAACATGCGGTTCAACAATCCCCTCTTCATTTACTGGAAGATAAGTGACTTTTACACCCTGTTCCTCCAACCATCTACACGTAGAGAGCACAGAAGGGTGTTCCACTTCTGTTGTAATAATGTGATCTTTCTCTCCACCAACAATAAAATCATTAAAAACAGATTTTAAAACCCAGTTATTGGACTCTGTTGCACATGATGTAAAGATAATGTCATCATCATCACTTGCATTAAGTGCCTTATACATCTGGTCAATGGCTTTTCTTAAATACGGATGTGTTGCCGTACCAAATTTATGCAAAGAACTCGGATTTCCATAAAGTTCGCTAAAAAATGGTTGCATCACTTCTACTACCTGTGGATCACACATTGTAGTAGCATTATTATCTAAATATACTTGCATATTTACCTCTTTAAATTTAAGAATGATTATCACTCTTTTTAAATAAGACAATTTTTGTCTTCTTTTAGTTCTGACATAATAATAGCTTTGTCATTATGATTTGCTTAAGCCTAACTGAGCTCTTAAACTCTTTAAGTAATATAACAGCATAGGAGTATGTTATAGTGAGTTTCAACTTCGACTATAGACTGGCAGATTATCTCTGAAAAAAGAGCTTTATTACAAGTCTAAAGGACTCATAAGCCTAGCCTTATTCATCTCCGCCACTACGTGGGTATATATCATTGTCGTTTCAACAGATTTATGTCCTAAAAGCTCTTGAATAGAACGCAAATCTATGCCAGCTTGAAGCAAATGCGTAGCATATGAGTGACGAAATATATGGGAAGTTACTCGTTTATGTAAATTTGCTTTTTGTGCAGCTATTTTAATATTGCGCCCTAAAGTCTTTTCTAAAATATGGTGTCGTCTTTTTATGCCAGTTCTTGGATCTTTTGATACCTTAGACATAGGAAAAAGATACTGCCACTTTGTCTCATAAGGAGCTTTTGGATATTTCTTTTTATATACAAAAGGGAGATAAACACTTCCATATCCATCTACTAAATCTTGTCGATGTTGCTCTTCTACTCTCTTAACTTGCAGTTGTAATTCTTCTTTTAATTTTAGAGGAAGTGGAACTGTTCTGTCTTTTAATGATTTAGAATTCCAAATATAGAGTTTGTCAAATCCAAAATCCAAATCTTTTATGCGAATATTTAAGACCTCACTCATTCTTAACCCACAGCCATACATTAAAGTGACTATCAATTTATAAATCCCATTAAGGTTTTG
>Ga0256837_1002160_pt1 | contig 12508 bp, 12 predicted proteins | sample 4562384metaG_FD_185976 | JGI IMG/M metagenome (GOLD analysis project Ga0256837, IMG submission 185976) | Hydrothermal vent microbial communities from Guaymas Basin, Mexico - 4561-384 | ecosystem: Environmental > Aquatic > Marine > Hydrothermal vents | place: Mexico: Guaymas Basin | collected... | reverse complement strand
CCAAAATTCTTTATATTCTTGTTCTGATAGATTGCTATAAAAATTCTTATTTCCTTTTGATATATTGTGCTTCCTCTCATTTCTATCTTCTTCACTAAGATTTTCCCATGATGTCTTGACACCTTGGCTTAATTTTAATATGAAATTTATATCTTTTGTTTTGTGATTGTTTGCACATTTTGCAGAACAGTATATTCCTTTCTTTTTTGTGGGCACAAATTTTTTGTTGCATTCAGGGCAAATTTTTGAATGAATTTTAGCATAAAAATACTCAGATGTGCTTCTATTATTATTAAAAATTTCTGATTTTATACTGAAGTATTTTATATAAGTATGTATTTGGTTTCTCTTTTTTATATCTTTATACAGCCAATAAAAAGCTGTTTCTTCATTATATTTATTATAAAAATACCAAAACTTTAATTTGTTTATTGCAGATTTTTTATATGTTTTATTTGTTTTTAACTTATTATAGTTAATTTTTGAGTGTTTATATTGTAGTAGTCTCATTGTTCGCTCCGTTTAAGATAACAGAACCTAGCGGGGTTTATTATCTTTTTATTTATATTTTTATATATACTATATCTAAACCCCGCTAAAAGAAAAATATAGTATATATAAAAATATAAGATGGAGGAACTCTCATCCTCCTTGTTATTTTATAGTATAACTAACTATTACTTAATTTAAGCAATAATCCTAAGATTATTTACTTAAAAGGCTGTCAGAAAAATCGACAGCGAATGATCTCGCATATAGTCCAACTGAATCTTTAGAGTTCATAGGATTCTCTTTAATTCCGTATCTTGTATTAAGAATTATAGCCGGCTGCCCTGACTCAGGGTGAACTACACGAGTAAATGAAACTGGAACATACGGTGCATAGTAACCAATAGCATCTCTTCTGTCAGTACCTTTGTAAAGAACAGTTACGTATTCACTTGAAGCGAATGCATCCATAACAACTTTCATTTTATTGAATGTACCAATAACAGATACACCAACAGCAGTAGCATCTACAGTAGAGTCATTTTTGATAGGTGTATATCCTTTGATTTGCTCAAGAACTGTTGCAACTTTTGGAGAAACAATAAGAACATTACCTGCTCCTCTTCTTGTTAATCTAGCAATTTCTCTTGATTCATTAGCAATTTTAAGTGATAAGTGAGCCATACCTTCAAGTTCAAATCTTGAAGAACCAGAAGCATCAACACCACCAATTTTGAAGTCACCTGCAGGAGCAGCCCAACTATTAACTTTAGCAACAATTTCTCTATCAAGTTCGTTTTGAATCTCAACAGCCATCATGTTCATAAGTTCTTCATCAGCATTAAGGCCATGCATTGATTTAAGGTCTTGGTACATTTCAACAGTATACTCTGCTTTAAGTTTTCTTGATTCAACGCCAATTTGTGTTTGAATGATATCAAAACCTACTTCTGACATATCATAACCAAGTAATTCTGCTTCGCTTGTTGGAAGTGAACCAGTATATCCTTTAAGGATTTTTTGGAAAGTTAATTCGTTAGAGTAAGTAGCAGAAATTGTACCAATTTCTTCATCAGCTGAGTTATTTAAAGTAGCAGTTGCAGAACCGATTTTAGCATCAATTAAGAAAAAGTTATCTTCAACATAAATAACAGTAGCTTCAGCAGTGCCAACTTTAACAACATCACCCTTAACTGGAGCAGTACCAGTAACAGCTACCTCAATAATTTGACCACCAGCAACTGGAGAAATTCTACCACCTGTTTTATCAGCAGCATTAGCACCCATACCAGTATATCTAAACGCAAGAGTGTAAATAAATCCAGTAGGACTTGTAAGTGGTTGAACACCAACTAAATCATTAGCGATAAGTGCTGGTTGAATTCTTCTTGCAAGTGGCATAAAGATTGGAGTAAACGGAGCAACATCAGTAGCAATAGTGCCTTCTGTCATTAATCTAGCTTCCTCTTGAGCTTGGTTCTCTAGTAAAAGAGCAACATTTGATTTTTCGCTAGCCTTGATAGCTGGCATTTTTGCTGATTCTAATATATCAGCATATTTTTCTGTTAACATTTGTGTTTCCATATTTTTAATTCTCCTATTTGTGTTTTAATTATTTATAAATTTTATATATAGTGTATTAGAATAAGTGACTTGCTTTTGTAGCGTAAGTAGAACCTACATTTTCAACAATCATTTTTTCTTCAACTTTTTTTGCTTTTTCAGCAACAACTTCTTTTTGTTTTTCACCTTTAACTGATTCAACTAAAGTATCCATCTTGGCAATAAAATCTACTGGATTGTTTTCATCAAATTCCACAACAGCAGCAAGTTTAAGGAATTTATCTCTTTGAACAGCTGTCATATCTTCAGTAGATTCTTTTACAAGACCTGTTTTTAATAATTCAGCATTTTTCTCTTTAAGATCAATATTTTCAGCCATTAATTTATTAGCAAGAGCTTCAGCAGACTCATTAGTTTCTTCTTCGATTTCTTCTTTGGCCTCAGCAATTTGAGCAATCTCAACACCAGTAGCAATCATTAAAGAATTGAATCCCTCAAGTACAGCATCGTATTTTTCTGATTTGATAGATTCTTCTATCGCAAAAGTGTTATCTTCCACAAATTGTTCAACAACTTTTTCAAGATAAGCATCAAGTGTGTCTTCTAGTTCAGCTTTCATTTCTTGAAGTTGAGCTATCATATATTCTTCATATGCTTCTTCCTTGCTTTCTGCTAATTTAACAGCTTCAACAAGAACTGCAGCATCAAAAGATTCAGATAATTCTTCTTTGATCTCTTCAGCCAAATCTAAATTTTCCAAGATTTGTTTCATTTTTATTTCTCCCTATTTTGTTTTAATTTTTATCGATAAAAATTATATAGTTTAATGACTTCTCGGTCATTTTTTATCGATTTTTTATATATAGTATCTTTATACTAAGATTATTTATATTTTTATTTTTGTGATTTGAGTGCATCTATAAGAGCTTTTGCTGTATCTTCATCAATCTCTTTTTTATTAGATGCTTGCTCAGGATTTTCAAGATAATCACTTATATCCTCTATAAGAGAGTCTGTTTTCTTGTTTATATACTCATTAGCGTCTTCTACAATATTATCAATTTTTTCTTCTTGAGTTTTCAATACTTCTGATATATAATCGGACACTCCTTTCATAATTTCATCTTTTGCTTTTTGAACAGATTCTTCGATTTTTTCTTGGATAGGACAAGGTTCATTATTTTCCTTAGCCTCTTGTATCTGCTTTGTAGCAATATTACACGCTTCACCAATACAACCATTTTCATCAATCTCAAATTCTTTATCTAACATTACACCATTTTCGAATGTATATCCTTCAACCACACCATTCAACATTGCGTTGTAATCACTTGGCATATCAACTGCATCATAAGTAATTAGTTTGAAATCCTCAACAACACCTGTAGCAGAAACTCTACCAACTCCTCTTGAGCTAACACCAATTTTAATGCCTTCTTTTATAAGACCTTTAAGTTTATTAGTTTGCTCGGTGTTGTCGTTTAGTATTTTTGCTTTACCCACAACATTGCCTGTTTCATCTATTTTTAATTCTACAATTCTCATTACAGCCTTAAGTGGGTCAACTGTACTTCTTGGTGGATGCTGCCATTCTCCTAAAGTGTTTACTGTTTTATTTTTTATCTCATCTTGATATTTTAATATTTCCCTTTCCCAGATTGCTCTTGAATAAACTCTACCATTTCTATTTTTCTTCTCTGGAGTAGAAAAAATACCTGAAATATAGTAGTTTCTTTCAGTAGCGCCTGTACTCTCATTGATAACTTCTTCGATTGAGCCATCAAGTAAGAGAGTATCTTCTATGATTAATTTCATAAATGCCTCCTATGATTTTTTAAGTATTAAACTTGTTATAATAGCAAAGAAATATAGATTTATATAAATCTATATAATAGTATAAAAGTTATACTATCCTTATTTACTGCTTCTAAGTAAAACTTCTATAGAACAATTTCCATAGTGGTATAAGAACTCCGCAGTCATTAATTTTTTATACTGGTTTGGTACTATTCTATCCTAGCCAGTCTTAATGCTTCATTTAGTATGTTTACACAATTATTTATATGATATTATTTTTAAGATTTTCTTGTACTGATTTAACACCTTTCTTCTATTCATTACTGGGATATAGCGTATAAGTAATTCTTTAACTTTTATACAACACATCTATATCATTTTATATATATACTATTATACAAAAACACTAAAATAGAAAGTTATTATTTATAGAAGTATTAATCATCAATGCCCGGCTCATCTTGAACTTCCTGTGGTGATGCAGTTTCTCCGGCTTTGGCAAAAGCATCTTTCATCTTTTGTATTTTCTCAAGCTCTTTAGCACCATCTTTTATTTTTGGGTTATTTCTGAGTTTATCTTCTAAACTTGTCTTAACTTTATCAGCAAATTTAGAAAATTCCTTCTGATCTGCATAGTCTATAACTTCTTTGATTTCATTTATTGTTTTCAATTTTTATCCTTTATTTTTAGTTTATCATTGTTATTTATATATAGTGTGTCCTACCACGAATCTTCCCCATTATCATCAGATTCATAAAATCTGGCATATAGAGGATCTTTCTTTTCCTTTTCTAGTTGTTCAGCAAGTTCTCTTATGTCATCATCTGACATCTTAAATATTTCTTTGAATATGAATTCGTGACTGAAATATTTTCCTGTTAATTCTTCTATATTATTATACATATCAATGGCCTGAGATAAATTTTCTCTTTGCATTTTCTGGAAAAATTGATTTTCAGAAACAAATTTTATTTTCATATTTGGGAGCAATTCTTCCCATTCCTCTTCAGTTGCAATCCCTTTTGTGATTACCTGTCTTTTCAGTAGTTCGTAGAATAATTCAAGAAATTGGTTTCTTAGCCTTGAAATAAAGTTAAAGAATTTTAACTCTTCCCTCTTAATACTTGTAGTATCAAAATCAAATTCTCCCTCTCCTGGTCCTTCGTCATTAATTCTATCACTCGGAACTTTTAATGCAGTATATAGTTTTCTCTTAAAATAAAGAACATCTCCTAATTCTCCTAGATTTCCTGTCTCATCAATAGTATCAACAGTGGTACCTTTCTCCCCTCCTCTATTTGGAAACCAATAATCTTCAGTCAATGAGGCTATATGTTGTTGATTTGAGATAGTACCTGTCTGCAAATCATAGAATTTTTTATACTTGAATTTAGCTTGATTTTTCTTCATTACTTCTTCAGCTTTTTTATTATTTAAGTTTGAAACATCAACATTAAACACTCTTCTTGAGACAGAACGCGTAAATCTCATAGGAATAAGCATATCTTCTAAAGTATTAAGCATATTAGCAGTTTTTATGGCAACATGCAGATTACTTAGTATAACATTTTCATTATAAATCCCTGAATCAATCCTTATTATTTCTTCTCTATCAAAATATCTTTCTTTTTGAAGTTCTGTAGAAGCAAATTGATTGTTTGTATGAGACATATCTACATATTCCCAAATATTCTTGGTATAGTTAAACATAAGATTAAAAGGAGTAAGAATACTTAATTTTTTTATACCTCCTCCTAAATCAGCTTCATCATAAGCACAATGCACATTTAGTTGACCATCTATATAAAAAGTCAGAAACATAGAGTATATATTTTTTGGCAACTTAATTTTGTTCATAATATCTTTAAGCTCTTGGGCAAATTTATCCTTTACCTCTTGAGGTATCTCATTACCGAAATCCATACTTAATATTTCATCTGCACCAGGAGAAAAAATAGCCTCATCAACTATTTCATCAATAGCATCAGAGACCTCAGGAATTCCCGCAATTCTTCTATAAGATTTTATCAATTCATTTTGTAGTTGAGTTTGTTTTTGCTTTTTTGATGCTTGGCCTGAATATATATTGGTATCTCCGGTATCAAGAAAGCCAACAGGAATAATATCTTCTAATGAATGGTCAATTTGTTCCGGTGTCGGGTTACTTGATAATGTATCCGCCTGTTCCGGTGTGGATAAAAATGGCTTTTCCAACATCTCTAATAATAAGTTTTTCTTTTTCATATTTTACCTTTGTCTTATTTTATAAATATTTATAAATAAAAACAAAAAGGAGAACACACATGGCAATTATTAAAGAAACAGTACAGGTATTTTTTGGAGGAATTAATATAGAATTGATTAAAGGCAATGAGATTCAGGATAACAGCCCACTTGTAAAAGCAAAGCCGGAGCTATTTGAAATCAAAGAAGTGATTAAACCAAAATCCACTAAGAAAAAAGTTCAAGCTAAAAAAGAACCAAAAGAGGAACTTTTGGTTGAAGAACCTGTTGCTGCATTAGAAGTCACTGAGGTTGAAGAGGTAGTTGAAACACCTACAGAAGAAGTAGTTGAAGAAACTAAACCTAGAAGAAGAAAAAGGAAATAATCCTTAAATAAACTAAAAATATAATAGTGGATTTTTCTGCTATTATATTACTTCCATTTACACCTATTTTCTTCCCATAATAACATTTGAAGATTACCTTTCTCTGCTATAATATCAGCACTTATATTATCATTAAAACCTTTATAAACAGCGAATACATTATGCTTATTTTTTGCCTTTTTTTATATTTTCGATCGCAGGTAACATTTGCAAATTAGAAATATCAGCAATTATATGAATTGGTATATTATTTTGAAACCCTTTGTATATTGAGATTATATGGTCTAAATGATAAGCATCCTTTTCGGTGACAAAGCCTCTTTTTTCATAATTTTCCAGAGTGTGTAATGGTTGTTTTTCGGTTAATCTTCTGACTTTATATGCATACAATTCCCAATCTGAGTACTCAGATAAAGGTATCATGGTTCCTTCCGCTTCCCCATTTATTCTTGTTGTTTTGATTATTTTCTCAGGATTATTGTAATTTTTGTTGCCATACCTTCTTAATTTGGTGCTCTTTGACTTTTTTGAAAACTCTTTTGTTTGGAAAAAATATTCCATTCCGTATCTTTTTAAGTTTGTTTCTTTTAGCAATTCCATATTCCTGTAATTTTCATTGTTATATTTTATCAAACAAGTAAGTTTTCCTTTTAGTGTAGCATTATTAATTTCATCCTGTGTTCTTTTTCTTAGTCCTTTACTTCTGCGTTTCCCTATATCTTCTGGCAAATTTTCTTGTATTTTTCTTATTCTTTCGGGATGATTATTAAAGCACCTTTTATCTCCGCATGTCAATCTATATCCATTTTTAAAATTATAAAATTTTCTTGGTTTGCTGCATATACATAACGGTTTTTCTATTTCATTGAATATTAGGTACAAATCTTCATTTGTTATATCTTGAGTTTCTTTCAATTTTTTAATTTTCATAGAATTCAGTCCATTGTTTTTGGTTAAAAGATTTTCTTCTATATATTGTTTTGTGATTTTCATTTTTGCTCCTAGTTCAAGACAAACTAGACCGCCAGGTTGTTTATCTTTTTATTATTTATATATGGTATATATCAATCCAACCTGGCGGGAAAAATATCTATATACCATATATAAGTAATATTTAATAAAAAAGGGACCGAAGTCCCTAATATTAGAGTCCTTGTATAAGTTTTGCTTATACAAATATCTCACTAAACTCTACGCCAGTTCCTACTGCGATAAAGTTTAGTGTGATAAACTCTGCCACCCTAGTTGGCTTAACAGCTATATCACACACAAATTGATTTGAATCAATAATAGTAGGTGTATTATTTGTCTCATCACATCTGATATAGAAATCATAAACGCCTCTACCGGCTTTAACACTTTCTAGGAATGGTTTGATTGTGCCAACGAATCTGTTTCTAGTGAAACTATCGTTAAACTCAAATCATTATATTAATACTTAATCGTTAGTTAAGCATCAGAAATTATAACCTTGCTCAATTGCCATTTTTTATAACTTCCCCTATATTAGTAGGTATTGTTAAAAATATTTATAAAATTTTTTTTCTTAAATTTTTATTCTTGTTAAATTCTTCTAACAGTTTTCTTACTATAGAAGTAATAGAAGCCCCATTGCTTTTTTCGGACACTTCCTCTAGCAATAATTCATCTAATGTCAACTTAATATTTTTAGGCAAATATTTATTTTTCTTGGAATTTTCTTCCCAGCTTATTAACTGCAGGTTAGAAATATCTGCAATAACTTCAGGAGGAATGTTATATAACCAACCAAATTCAATAGATATTATATGATCTAATTGATAAGCACCGTTAACTCCGCTTCTCCCTCGTTTCTTATTTAAGGGATTTATAATTTTAATATTATTTTTATAGGTTTCTTCTGTTAATTTTCTGCATTGTTTTTGATATAAAGACTTATTTGTATCAGGAATAACTTTATTTTTGCGTATTGTATTTTCCTTATCATTGCCCCTTCTTTTCTTGCAAAACTTTGAGCAATTCATTCTAACATTTATTATTTCTTTGCCACAGAAATCACATTTTTTTGTTTCTTTGATATCTTCTAGTATATATATTAACCTTACGGTTAAATTAACATCGCTTGGCAAAAAATCAGTTATGTTATGTATATAGTGATATTCGACCACAAAATCATTCTTTAAAAAATAAATATAATTATTTCTGTCAGCTGTAAAAGTTGACTTCTTAGTTAATAAAATTTTTTTAATAAATTGTTTGATGTCTTTATTATAATACTTTATATTTTTAATTTTTTCTGGTTTATACAGTTTTAATTCAACTTTAATCATACTATTAATTGAATTCTTCTCACTTCTGGACAGCTCGTGATAATTTTTATTTATCTCAAGCTGTCTTTTTCTTTGATATACCGCTATATCTTCTTTTGTTTTTATATTCATATCGTTTACGCTCCTTGGTAAATCTTTTAAATTTCTGCTATATGTCTCCATATAGATTAGACTATATCTTCATCCTTAATTGGATGTGCACCACTTCCAAACCACTTGGTTTGTACTCCTTTTCAGGATAGTCGTTGAACCTTTTTCATATTTATAATTATTTATAAACTTAGAAACTTGGCTGCTGATTTTCTCTATCTTATATTTTTTGAACCTTCATATAGTGATTTCTCCTATATTGTGGTATATAAGCCTAACAAGACGTCCCAGCAATTCAATGCATATCTATATAATTAAGCTACTAAAGCTTTATTATAATAATCAGTGTTATTACTAACCCCGTACCCATTCAAATTTAGGTAGCTTTTTGCCATTCTTGAGATTGCTCTTTCTAAAGTATTAACATTATCTTCATATATAATCGTTACTTATATATCGTTCTCTTATGAACTGCTTTATGTTTCCATAAAGATGAGACTATATCATCCTTAATCTAATTAAGGGAAACCGCTTCCACTAGACTTCCAGTGTACTCTACTCACCTATAGGTTTTCGATAGTCGTTGAACCTTCTTCATATTATATATATTATAACTTAGAAGCTTGGCTGCTGATTGTCCAATTCTAAAGATTTTTTAACTTTCACACACTCTTTTCAGGTATATTGTAGTTCTTTAGACTCTAAGGAGTTTCCAGCAATTCAATTTCTTTATTGTCTGCTTAATACATGGCTACTTTAAAACCACTTTTTTAAGACACTCAACAAAATATAAATTAGTTTTATAACTTTTCGGTTATGTTAATATTTATATATCTATTTTTTTAAGTTTTTTTAATATAGTAAATTTTTGTGGTTTATTATTATTTACTTCATCAAGAAGGACATTAAACAATTTACTTAAACTGTAGCCCTCTTTTTTGGTATAAAAATCAATAATATCTTGATAATCTTGATTTATACTAACCTTTACCGAGAAAACTTTATTTTTTATATTTGTTTTATTCTGCATTCTATTTCCTTTATTTCATTTAAAGTTAAACTACACTTTTTGCCCTTTTTTATGTTATTTCTGCCTATAATCATTTCCAGATTATATATACTACCTATTGTTTTTGTAGAAATGTTATCTTTATAACCCTGGAAAATAGAATATTTATGATCTAAATGATACATTCCTTTATTTGCGTGTCCTCTTTTTTCAAAATTTTTAAGCGCAGATAAATCATTTTGGTTTGTATGCCTCCAAACCATTTTATAGTAGTCTTTAAAATCATTTACTAATTCTTCGGTTATCCAATTGCCTTTTCGTTCATTTGTCACTTTTCTTTTTTTATTTCCTTTTATGGCAGCCCTTTCAAAAGAATTAAGACCATTTTCATCTATATTTTCTAGTTTTTTTAAATCTCTTTCGAAACAAGCTTTTGCGAATTCATTTTCCAAAAATCCTTCACTAAACATTATATTTGTGACGCCATATTTTTCAAATATTGTATGTTTCGCTTTATTTTGTACTTCACTAGAACTAAACGGTGTGTCTCCACCAAATTTATCACTACACGTTCTTTTTCGTTGGGCAATAACTTCTTTATTATTACATTTATATATACCTCTTTCTCTGCCTTTATTAATTGATAAAGAATCGGTAGTGCCATATCTTTCCATTAGAGTTTTTTCTTTTTTTAGTAGTGCTTCTTTGGTTTGATTTTTATAAACCCCATTTTTATATGAATTTTCATTCATTAATTCATTAAAAGATTTGCCATAATTTTTCTTTACAGTATCCAGTTTCTTTTTTTGAATTTCTTTGTTTCCTGAAACATTTTTGCAACCATATTTTTTGAGATTTGTTGCTTCCCTATTCCGTTGAGCATTTATTTTTATACATTTTTTATTTGAGCACACGGTTTTATAGCCTTTGTTAAAAGATATAAATTGAGCTTTATTTTTACTGCATATCTTACAAATATTGTCTTTTTTGTGCACTATATCATAACACTTTTCTTTAGATAAATTATTTTCTTTTAAAAAACTTGGTTTTATAACACCTTGTTTTGAAACATTATTTAGTATTTCTTCTTTACTTATTTTCATAGTTATCCTTTTTGGTATTTTACTATTATTTATATTTTGTTGAGTGCCTTAAGAAAAAAACAGACCTCTAACATTAATTCTGTCGAAAGAACTAGCAGTTTTTTGCATAGTCTTTTGTCCCCATACTCATTTATGTAAATATATGATCGCAACTTCATATATAAAAAAATAAACTTATAGATTTACTATATACTTATACAGTCGTTTTTTGTGACTTCCTCTCTAAAATAGTATTGTCAAAACTATTTATAATTTTTTTTCTCAAATTTTTTGACTTATTAAATTCTTCTAATAATAAGTTCATTATTTGTGTTAATGAAATATTTTTTGTATTCTCATATAATGAAATCTTTTCTAATTCATTATTATTTAGTTTTAACTTAATAGTTGCCATAAAAAATCCTTATTAATTCATTTAGGCTTAAAGAGCATTTATCTTGCTTTGAACAATTCTCCCTATGAGGTATCATTGCAAGATTATATATACTGCCTATGATATATGGCGGTATATAATTTTTAAATCCTTCTTTTATACTGTATTTATGATCTAAATGATAGCAATCTGCTCTTAGGTCTATTCGACCTCTCTTTTCAATATTTTCTAACTCACACAATTCCTGTCTATCCGTAATCTTGCGAACCAATAACTTATATTTTTCAAAATCACTTTTAGCTGCGGGATTCATTATAGACCCATTATTTATTTGTGTTTTTAATTTTTTATTAATTTGTTTATATTTTAGACCTGTTTCTTTGGCGAATTTTGCATATTTTTTAACTGTATTTGAAATTCTTTGAGCAATATCAGTATTTTCATACATCCATTTGTTCTTACAAGAAACCGAACAAAATTCCCTATACCTTAAAGGACCTCTAACCAAAGATGTAAAATTATCACAGCATTTACATCTTTGTGGTTCATTCATATCATTTAAAATTAAGAATATTGCCTCATTATACTTAATGTTCAAAAAAGTAGCAAACTCTTCTACTTTTGATTTAGATAAACTGGAAAGCCTATTATATGTTTTCTTTCCTTTTAAATTATTTAATTCTTCTTTTGCTTTTTTCATTTTTAACTCCTTGGTTAATTCATTTATTTTTTTCTTTATGTCTCCACAAAGATCAGACTATATCTTCATCCTTAGCATACTATAAGTATCTAGTAGGATGTGAACCACTTCCAGTACCATTAGCTTGTACTGTACTCCTTTTCAGGATAGTCGTTGAACCTTCTTCATAGTATAAAAATATACCTTAGAAGCTTGGCTGCTGATTGTCTTTACCTTATATTTTTCTAACCTTCATATAGTGATTTCTCCTATATTGTGGTATATAAGTCTAACAAGATATCCCAGCAATTCGATTCATTTTAGCAACATATTACTATGCTGCGCGACAGTATTCGTTTATCGCGTTACCTTGTCCCGGGAAACTCACAACAGGATTTATGTTATTTTTATATAGGAAATCTCTTTGCCCTTGATTTGGATTATAAGCTAATTTAATAACCTTTTTGATTTGTCCACGGTCTAAAC
>Ga0256837_1002159_pt1 | contig 12513 bp, 9 predicted proteins | sample 4562384metaG_FD_185976 | JGI IMG/M metagenome (GOLD analysis project Ga0256837, IMG submission 185976) | Hydrothermal vent microbial communities from Guaymas Basin, Mexico - 4561-384 | ecosystem: Environmental > Aquatic > Marine > Hydrothermal vents | place: Mexico: Guaymas Basin | collected... | reverse complement strand
AGTTTATTAAGTTAGGTTATACAATGATAGACTACGATTATACAGGTAGTGGTTGGCATATAGGCACACCTACAAGAACTAATGACTATGTAAATAGAGCATATACAACATATAACTTAAGATTCTAGTCTTTTTTTTATGGGCTTTTCGGGGCTGGGACTTTAGTCCCATTGAGAATTAGGACTAAAGTCCTAGCCCCTTAAATATCTTTTAAATATTTGTTTTATTTCTCTTTACGAATCGAAGTAGCAGTTAAAAAGAGATAATCTTTTCCTGTTAAGGTAACTCTAAACTTTTTTTGTTGAAGATATTTTTTACAAAACACAGCATCTTTAAAAAGTAAAGATTTTTCAGGATAAGCATAGTTTTTAACCCTTGCTCCGTAAATCATTTCACCATCTACCCATCTACAATTTGGAAACCCGAGAATCATAGCACCACTTTTTTTAAGTTGGTTTTGAACTATAGACATAAAAAGAGGATTAAAATCTAAGTTAGAACTTTGAAGTGTACCTATACTGATAATTAAGTCAAATTTACCTAAATTTAAAGATTCTAAGTCATTTATATCGTGTTTATAAAAAGAGATATTGCCACATTTTAAAAATTTATGTGTTGCTTCATCTATAGCAGAGTAACAGTAATCTATTCCTGTTAGTTCTAGATTCTCAAAGTTTGATGAGTACTCTTTTATAAGCTCAAACTCATCTCCACTATTTACACCAAGGTTTAGAATCTTTAACCGTTTGTCAATCTTAACATTTTTAAGAGCTTCTCTATAATAGTGAACAAAAGATGGTTCTTCATTTTTATGAATCTTAGAAAAAATAGACTTAGAACCGTACTTTTCCTCTTTATTTTTTATATTTTTATGAAAAGAATAGTCACTATTTAATTTTTGAAATCGAATCATAATTAAAGATGGTGTTTCAACAGTAGGTGTTAAAAATCTACAGTTAAGTATTTGAGCTAAATCAACCCAAGCTTTATACCCTCTATAAATATGCTCAAATCCATCTGCTATAACAACATTTCCAGCATAAGTAGAATCTACAATATCTGGGTTTACAACTTCAAATTCTACTATATCTTTAGGTTCTAGTAAAGATAGTTTGTCTTTAAGAATATCTATAATTTCATTCATTGTTTGTGTAGTGAAATTTAACATTATTTTTAAGTTTCCTATTTGATATTTAATATAACAAGATATTATCTTTTTTAATATTAAGTGATGCTTTAGAAAAATCTCCATACTTTCTCCATAGTTTTAAAATATGATTGCGATAAATATATATTTATAGGATTTTATAATGAATATCTTAATTACAGAAGATGCTAAAGAGACCAGAGAAGTATTAAAAAATATTATTAAATATAGTATAGATGATACTATAAATGTTTTTGAGGCTGAAAATGGTGTTGATGCACTAGAAATTATTGAAAAGAATCATATAGATATTTTACTTACAGATATTATGATGCCAACTATGGATGGGTTTGAGTTAATTACAAGAGTTAAAGGTAAAGAATCTTCAAAACATATTTTTATAGCTGCTATTACTGGTTTAAGTGGTGAAGAGCAAGTGAAAAAAGTATTTTCTTGTGGTGCTGATTATTATATATCTAAGCCTATACAGAAAGAAGATATTATTGCTAGACTAAAATTAATTTATAAACTTGTAACAAAAGAGGAAGAGACCATACCTGAGTTAGTTAGAGATACTTTTAACCCTTTTGAAGCTCCATCTATGATGAATTATTATACTATATTTACAATTTTACAAGAGGATGATTTATATCAAATTATCCATCATTTAGGCGCACTTTATCCAAATGTAAATAAAATAATGTTAAAAGATTTTATTACATTGTTATTGAAATCATATGAAACTTTAGACAAAGAGTTTGATGGGGCTTTTGAGATGATGCTAGAATCATCATTTGAAGAAGTTTTTTTAAGTTGTACACATTTAAGTTTTATAAATGCCTTGAAAAAAAATGAAAATTCTATGCCTAATGGTTATGAAGTAAAATATATGACAAATAGTTTAACAATAAAAATCCCGACAAAAGGTAACTAAGATGAAAATTTTAATCGTAGATGATGCTAAAGAAACTAGAGAAAGTTTAAGAAATATAATTAAAGTTAAAGTAAATAGCTCTTATGAAATAGCAGAAGCAGAAAATGGACTTGAAGCATTGGGTATAGTTGAAACATTTAAACCAGATGTTGTACTTACAGATATATTAATGCCAAAAATGGACGGGATTCGCTTTACAGCCTTAATGAAATCTCAACCAGAAACAAAACATATATTTATTGCTGCTATTACTGGTTTAAGCGGTGAAGAACAGATAGAAAAAATTTATGGTAGTGGAGCAGATTTTTATATAGCGAAACCTTTCCAATTAGACGATATTGTAGCTAGATTGAAGGTTATTACATCACTAATTACAAGTAAAGATTCTATTACATCTGTTCAGGCATCATCAATTTATAATTGTTATAATGATACACAAATAAAAAGATACTATGTTACTTTTAGTATCGCAAAAGAGAATGATATTTTTCTAATTTTTGATTATTTTTCTAAACAAGATGTTAAATATAATTCTATTGTTTTAAAAGATTTAATGGTTGCTTTAGTAAAAGCATATAGAAAGATGGAAACAGAAGATAAAGTTTTTGATATTATTATTGAGGAATCTGAATTTTATTTTTATATGACTTTACAAGATGGCTTCTTTGTGGAGACTATGGAAAAACTTGTGAAACACAATACATCTTTGTTTAATTATTCAAAAAATGATAGTTCTTTTTCATTTCGTATAGATATAGAATCTTTCATAGAAAAAAGAAAAACTATAGTAAAAAAAGAGATTATTCCAAAATTAGAATTAGTATCTGCTACGGAATTGATGATAATTACTTCTGATGATATACTTGATTATGTAAATGAATTAAATTATATATCTCAAGAGTATAAATCTTTAAGTAAAAATAGTGACAAATATAATGATGAATTTAATAATGTTCTTATTCAATTATTTACTCAATATTTAAGACTATTTAAAAAAGTACCTGATTTTACTAGAGTTTCTATTGCTATAGAAAGTGTTTCCGTAAAAATTGAAAATAGGAACGGTACTTTTAGTACAATGAAATATAAAGAGATAATTACTCATATAGAAAAGTTAGTTAGTCATATTAACACTTGGATTCAAGATGTAATTATTAAACAAGATAAGCAAGATGTTCATGATTGTGATTATAAAATTATGAATAGTTGTAGGCTTATTGAACAAGATTTTGATTAAAAAGGGTTTGTTGTGAAAGTTATATTTATAGATGATAGTACAATTGTTTTAGAAACATTAAAATTATTAGTGCTAGATATGATAGATTCAAATTTAGTAGAATGTGAATTTTTTAGTAATTCTGTTGATATTAAAAAGAAAATTGAAAATGAAACATTAGAGTATGATTTAATGTTTTTAGATATAAATATGCCTATAATAGATGGTTATGAATTAGCAAGATTTGCTAAAAAAATAGAAAAATATAAATATAAATCTATTATAGCTATTACAACTGAATTTACTGATGAAGCAAAACAAATTGGTAAAGAAGCTGGAATTGATGGTTGGTTTATTAAGTCTATTACTCAAGATTCTTTACAATCTTCTATTGTAGATACCATTAAAAAATTATATAAAAACTAGGGTTTAACTGTATGAAAAAAATAAAACTATTTATTGTTGATGATTCAGCTATTGTTCGTCAAACAATATCAAGATTAGTTGAAAATGAACCAGATATAGAACTCTTAGGTGTTGCTGCCGACCCAGTTTTTGCTATGCATAAATTTAAATCAACAGGAATTCCTGATGTACTGATTTTAGATATTGAGATGCCTAGAATGGATGGTATAACATTTTTAAAACAGATTATGAGTGAACAACCAATAGCAACTATTATCTGTTCAGCAGTTGCTAAGTCTGGTAACTCAAAGGCTATAGAAGCTTTAAAAGCTGGAGCAGTAGAGTTAATAGAAAAACCAAATGTACAAACTAAACTTTTTTTAGAACAATCTAAAGAGAACTTAATTAGGTCAATTAAATCAGCTTCAATGGCTAAAGTAAGAAAAATAAATAAAGATATTTCAAAATCAAAATTAAACAATTATGAAAAGATAAAAAGTACAGATAGTATATTATCCCAAAAAAGTCATCAACCATTGGCTGGAGGCAATAAAGTTATAGCTATTGGTTCTTCAACAGGTGGAGTTCAAGTTATAGAAAAGATTTTAACATCGTTACCTGCGAACACTGTACCTATTATGATAACTCAACATATGCCAGCTGGTTTTACAGCATCTTTGGCAAAAAGATTAGAAACAATTTGTAAAATAAATGTAAAACAAGCTGAAGATGGTGAAGAGTTGAAATTATCAACAGCATATATAGCTGCTGGTGATAATCATATGCTAATTGAAAGAGTTGGAAAAAAGTATATTATAAAGATTAAACAAGGTCCAAAAGTTTCACATCATAGACCTAGTGTAGATGTTCTTTTTCGTTCATTTGCTAATGAATTGGGTAAAAATGGAACAGGAATTATATTGACAGGTATGGGTAGTGATGGTTCTCGTGGGATGAAAGAGATGTTTGATGTTGGAGCAAAAACTTATGCTCAGGATGAGAAAAGTTGTATTGTTTATGGTATGCCAAATGAAGCAGTAAAATTGGGTGGTGTAACAAAATCGCTAAGTATAAATAAAATTATAGAGTTAATTATATCTATAAAATAGGAGTTAAAAATGTATGATGCTAAAAAGTTAAAAAGTATATGTTCTAATTTTTCTGTATTGGTAGCAGATGATGAAGATGGAGCAAGAACACAAATTTACAATATTTTAATACTATTTTTTCCTACTGTTTACTCAGCAAAAGATGGTCAAGAAGCTTTCGATATTTATAAAGAAAAAAGACCAGATTTAATTATTACTGATTTGACAATGCCAAAAATGGGTGGGTTTGAACTTATTGATGCTGTTAGAGAAATTTATAGTAATCAAAAAATTATTGTTATGTCTGCTCATACAGAAGCAGATATAATTGTAAAGTCGATTCGTTCTCGTGTTGATGGGTATATTTTAAAACCCATAGAAGCTACTCAGATGTTTGAAGCGATAGAAAAAACAGCTTTAGCCATAAAAATAGAGAAAGATATAAAATCTTATCAAGATGGTTTAGAGGGTACTGTAAATCAACAAGCAAGACAACTTATAGAACAATTAGAATACGATTCTTTAACAAAATTACCAAATAAAGCTAAGTTAATAATTGACTTTCAAGTTAATAAATATGAAGAATTAATTTTATTAAATATAGATAACTTTTCACAAATAAACAGTACTTATGGTTATGATGATGGAGATATACTACTAAAACATATTGCTGATTTTTTAAAATGTATAGCAAAAGACAATACTCTTTATAAGGGTAATGGAGATGAGTTTTTTATAGCCTTAGAATCTTCTACTCCCGAAGAATCTTTAGCATTAGCGAAAAAAATAAAAGAAAAAGTGTATAGTAAAAGATTCCCTTTAAATTCAAGTTCTGTTCGCATCACTTTTTCTATGGGGATAGTTTCAATTGATGCTGATAGTAAAGAACTTCCTTATGCTAAAGCGCAAATTGCTATGTCAGATATGAGAAAATTACATAAAAATATAATTGGTCATTATCATGAACATTCAGCAACAGAAAATTATCAACAACAGATGCATGAATGGGCAAATAAAGCTAAATTAGGATTAGATTTTGACTTACTTATGCCTTACTATCAACCTATTGTAAACATAAAAACTGGAAATATAGACAAGTATGAGTGTTTAGCAAGAATTATTGAACATAAAAAACCAATAAGTCCCTTTTTCTTTATAGAACCAGCTCGTATAGCTGGGATGGTTACAGATATTACAAGACGGATGATTCTTAAAGCTTTTGAAACATTTCAAAATGTAGAAACTGAATTTTCTGTTAACATTACAGATGATGATTTTAAAGAGGAATACCTTTTAGAATATCTTCAAGATAATTGTAAAAAGTTTGGTATAAAGCCAACACAAGTTGTTTTAGAAGTTTTAGAAAATATTAGCGATTATGATGCTAACCATGCAATTCAACAGATGGATGATTTAAAAGCTTTAGGGTTTCAAATAGCCATAGATGATTTTGGAGCAGAAAGTTCTAATTTTGCTAGAGTTCAAAAACTACAAGTTGATTATATTAAAATAGATGGTGGTTTTATAAAAGATATAGCAGATAATTATAATAGTTTGATTATTGCTAAAACAATAGTTTATTATGCTAAAAATAGTGGTATAAAAACAATAGCAGAATTTGTTCATAATGAAGAAACATTTAACATTGTAAAAGAGATAGGGGTTGATTATGCTCAAGGTTATTATTTTGCTGAACCATTGAAGGATATAAAATGAATTTATCAGAAGAATTAAAAAGTTATACAGAACAATTAACAGTTCTATATGTTGAAGATGAAGAAGATACAAGAAACCAAATATCTCAAATATTAGGTATTTTTTTTAAAAATGTAATTGTTGGTATAAACGGTTTAGATGCTTTAGAAAAATATAAAGAGAATCCAGAACAAATTGATTTAGTTATGACAGACTTAACAATGCCAAAAATGGATGGTTTAAGTATGATAAAAAATATTAGAGATATAGATTTAAATCAACATGTCATAGTCTTAACAGCACATAACAGTAGTGAAAATCTAATGGAAACAATAGACTTACAAATAGATGGTTTTTTACTAAAACCTGTTAGAATGAATAAAATGATAGAATTATTGTTAAAAATCACAAAAGTTATTACTCTCGAAAAAAAATCTTAATCTCAGGAACAGCAAAATGTACACTATAAACCATCAATATAAAGATAAAAATACACTAATTAATTGGTTAGAAGAGAATGAATTTAAATCTAAAAATAGTTGTTTAGTACAATTCTTTTGCGGAGTTCCAACAAGAGATAAAATGGTAGAGATTAGTGCTATATTAACGGCTAATTTACCTTTAGCTCATATACTAGGTGTTACTACAGATGGTGAAATATTTTCAGATTCAGTAACATCAAAAGAGATTATTATAAGTGTTTCTGTATTTGAAAAAACAACAATAAAATCAGCAATAGTGGAATATGAAACTAACTCTTATAATATGGGAGAATCTATAGCTAAAGAGTTAGATTCTGTAGATTCTAAAGCTATGATTCTTTTTACAACTGGTTTATATGTAAATGGTGAACAGTTTATGAATGGTGTTGGAACTATTGCAAACAATAGATACCCAATATCTGGTGGTATGACAGGAGATAATGGGGAATTTAAAAATACTTTTGTTAGTTTAAATGGTAAAGTTGTTTCAAAAGGGTCAGTAGGAATTGTTTTAAATGCTGAAGCTCTCTCTGTTTATAATCATTATCATTTTGGATGGGAAGCTATAGGGTTACCAATGAAAGTTACAAAAAGTAATGGTAATCAAGTTTTTGAATTAGATGGGATGAAAATTATAGATGTTTATACAAAATATTTTGGGGAAAGTATCTCAAATTTATTGCCAAAAGTTGGTGTTGAGATTCCACTTATTTTAACAAGAAAAAACAAAAAAATTGCTCGTGCTTGTATAAATAAGCTTGATGATGGTTCATTAATTTTTGCTGGTGATTTAGTTGAGGGTGAAGAGGTTCGTTTTGGTATAGGTAGTGCAGACCTTATTTTAAAAGATAGTGAAAGAGAATATAAAAAGTTTAAGTTAAATATGAACTTAGAATCTATTTTTGTTTACTCTTGTATGGCTAGACGAAGATTACTGGTAAATCAAACTTCGAGTGAATTGGAAGAGATAACAAAAAATGCGAATGTAAGTGGTTTTTTTACTTACGGAGAATTCTTTTCGGATGATACTAATAACTATCTTTTCAATGAAACAATGGTGATTTTAGCTATTAGTGAAGAAAAACTTATTGAAGATGATACTATAAAATTCATAGATAAATCAAATGATAATTTAGATGAAAGAAGTAAAATGATTTATGCTATAACACATATGACTAATGTTATAGCAAAAGAGTGGCAAGAGAAAGTTGACTCTGAAGTAAGAAAAAATAAAGAGCAAGAAAGAAATAGTTTTCAAAAAAATAAACTAGCTCAAATGGGTGAGATGATAAGTATGATAGCTCACCAATGGAGACAACCTCTAAATGCCATAAGTGCGACAGGAATCAACCTTTCTTTACTTTCTAGTATGGAAATATTAGAAGATGAGAAGGTTCAAGAGAGTAGTGAATTTATACAAAACCAATGTCAAAAAATGTCTAGTACTATAGATACTTTTATGAATTTTGTAAAACCATCAAAAGAATCAAAAAAGTTTATTTTAAGTGATACTTTAGATTCTATAATGCAAATTATGGGAACACAATTAACGAATCATAATATAGATGTAAAAATAGAGCAAATAGAAGAAAATATATCATTAGTTGGATATGAAGATTTATTAGAACAAGTAATTATAAACTTACTCTCAAATTCACGAGATGCTTTTGATGAATCTACTATAACAGATAAATATATAAATATAAAAATAGCTAAAGAGAATGACATTCCTATAATTAGTATAGAAGATAATGCTGGAGGAATAGAAGCAGATGTGATAGAAAAGATTTTCAATCCATATTTTACAACAAAAGAGCAAGGTAAAGGAACAGGGTTGGGTCTTTATATGAGTAGAGATATTATGAAAAAAAGTTTTGGTGGTGATTTGGTTTATAAATTAACTGAACATGGAAGTATTTTTGATATAAAATTCGGGGGGGGGGGGGAGATAACATAGATGATAGAAAAACTACTAAGAAATTATCACCTTAAAAATAACCTTGCAATAGGATTTGTTTTTTTAGTTTTATTTAGTTCAATCGTAAATTCTTACTTTAATTATAAAATAAATAAAGAGATTCTTTATGCGAACATAGATAAAAAACTAAAAAATTCTGTTTTAACTACAAATTTACTTTTAGATGAAGAGTTTCATAATAGAGCCTTAGAAAAAGATTCTATTAGTGATGAAGAAAATATGTTAAACACATTAAAACTATCTAAATTTACAAACAATATTGATATTGAGTATGTTTATACAATGGTTCAAAGAGATGGTAAAATTTATTTTACAACATCTAGTGCTACAAAAGATGAATTAGCTCATAATGATATAACAAGTTATTTTGATTATTATGATGAAGCTACACCAGCATTATTAAATATTTTAAAAAACAATAAAATAGTTTATGAAGAATCTACTGATAAATGGGGAACTTTTAGAACAGTTTTTATACCCTTTACTACTAAAAAAGGTGTAAAGTATATAGTTGGGGCAGATGTTAAAATAGATTTTATTAAAGAAAAACTTTTTGAGCATATTGAAAAATACTCAATTATTCAAGTTCTAATTGTATTTTTCCTAATTATTTTGATTTTCTTTTTCATAAAAATTTCTAGGGCAGAATTTTATGGGATAAAACAATTAAAAGAAGAGTTAGAAGAAGAGATAGAAGAGAAAACAGTAGCATTAGAAAAGTTAAACAATTCATTAGAAGAGAAAGTATCTCAAGAGGTTCATAAGAATCAATTAAAAGAGAAACAATTATTACAGCAATCAAAATTGGTTCAAATGGGTGAAATGATAAGTATGATAGCTCATCAATGGAGACAACCTTTAAATGCTATTAGTGCAGCGAGTATTAATTTATCTCTTCTTTCTAGTATGAAAATGTTAGAAGATTCCAAATTACAAGAAGACAGTGAATTTATACAAAATCAATGTCAAAAAATGTCTCAAACCATAGAAACATTTATGAACTTTGTAAAACCATCTAAAAAAGAAAAAGAGTTTAATCTGTTAAAATCAGTTGATTCTATTATGTCAATAATGGGTACACAATTAGCAAATCACAATATAAAAGTGATGGTAGATTCTTTAGATGGAGAGATTATTATAGTAGGGCATCAAGATTTACTAGAGCAGGTTATAATCAACATTTTATCAAATTCAAGGGATGCTTTTGAGAGTTTAAAGATAGAAAATAAATTTATTCATATAAGAATTTCATATATTGATAATCTACCAACTATAAGAATAGAAGATAATGCTGGTGGAATAGCACAAGAGATAGCCTCTAAAATTTTTAACCCATATTTTACAACAAAAGAGCAGGGAAAAGGTACAGGGCTTGGTTTGTATATGAGTAAAGATATTATGAAAAAAAGTTTTAATGGTGATTTATTGTATAAAGCTACTAGCAGTGGTAGTTGTTTTCGTCTTGTATGTGGAAAATAGTTTTATAGTAATTTCATAATTAAACGATATAATTCCACTTATAGGGAGAATTTAAATGAAAATGGTTATTTTTAGTTTGTTATTGTTTATCAATACACTTTTTGCTGCCGAAAAATTAGAGATAACAAGACTTGAAAAAGTTTCTCTTCAGCTTCATTGGAAATACCAATTTGAGTTTGCTGGTTTTATAGCAGCAAAGGAGAAAGGATTCTATAAAGATGTTGGTCTTGATGTTGAGTTAAGAGAATATAAAAATGGATTAGATATTGTAGAATCTGTTGTAGATGAAAAAGCAACTTATGGAATCTATAACTCAAATATTTTAATATCTTACTTAAAAAAGAAACCAGTTAAGCTAGTAGCTAGTTTTTTTAAAAGACCTGCTTTAATTATAATTACACAACCAAATATTAAAACACCTAAAGATTTAGTTGGCAAAAAAGTGATGGCTCATACTAAAGATGATTTCAATTTCAATTTTAAATATATGTTAGACAAAGAAAATGTAGATATAAATAGTATAAAATTTATAAAACATACATATAGAGTAGATGAATTTGCTAAAGGTGAGGTTGATGCTATTACAGCATTTGTTTCTGATGAGCCTTATACACTAGATAAAAAAGGTATAAAGTACAACATTATAACACCTGTTGATTATGGTTTATATAATTTACAATTAGAACTTTTTACATCTGAATTAGAATCTTTAAAACATCCTAGAAGAGTAGAATCTTTTAAAAAGGCTAGTATTAAAGGTTGGGAATATGCTTTAAATCATAAAGATGAAATGATAGATATAATTTATAGTAGATACTCTAAAAATGTTTCTAAAGATAGTTTAAAAAATGAAGCTAAGATGATAGAAAGATTAATGTTACCAAATATTTATAAAGTAGGTTTAATAGATAAATATTTTTTAAATAGACAATTTGAAATTTTTATGAAAGAGTTGAAAATTAAAGATAATGTTAATTTAGATAATGTTAATTTAGATAATTTTATTTTTAACTTAGAAAATTACAAAAATAGAAATTTGAAATTTTCTCAAAATGAGATTGAATACTTAAAAACTAAAAAAGAGATTACAGCATGTATAGACCCAAATTGGATGCCATTTGAAGCATTTAAAGATGGTAAACATATAGGTCTTAGTTCTGATTATTTAAAAATATTTTCAAAAAAATTAAATCTACCAATTAGAATTGTTAAAACAGATAGTTGGACGCAGACACTAGAGTTTGCTAAAAAAAGAGGTTGTGATATAGTTCCTCTCATAACTAAAAATACTGAAAGAGAAAAGTTTTTAAATTTCACAACACCACTAATAAAAACACCCATTGTAATTGCTACAAAATTAGATAGTCCTTTTGTAATTGATTTTAAGTCAATAAAAAATAAAAAGATAGGGATTCCAAAAAATTATGCGATAGCAAAAAAATTAAAAAAGAAATATGCTTACCTTGATATAGTAGATATTAAAAATATTGAAGATGGTATGGAGCAAGTAAAAGAGGGTAAGATTTATGGAGTTATAGGCTCTTTAGGTGTAGTTGGATATATGGTTCAAAGAAAATATTTAGGGCAATTAAAAATTAGTGGTAAATTTGACGAATTTTTATCTGTTCCTATGGGTATTAGAAATGATGAACCATTATTGGTTGATATATTTCAAAAACTTGTAGACAATCTAACAGAAACACAGCATAATAATATTTTTGATAAATGGGTTTCTAGTCCTATTGAAAAAGAGTTTAATTATGTGCTTTTTTATCAAATTATTTTTATATTTATCTCTATTTTGTTGATTATACTTTTCTTTTATAAAAAACAAACTAAACTAAAAGATTCTTTAGAAACTTTAGTAGACCAAAAAACTTTAAAATTGAAACAACAAAATGAAAGATTACAACATTCAGTGAAAAATTTTCAAGATTTATTAGATGCTACTCTTGAAGTAATTATTATATCTGATGAGAGTCAAAATATTATAGAGATAAATAAAGCAGGTATAAAACTGTTCGGAGTAAAGAGTAAAAAAGAGATGATAGGTATGAATATGTTGAAGCTATTACCTGAAACTGAGAAA
>Ga0256837_1002156_pt1 | contig 12534 bp, 9 predicted proteins | sample 4562384metaG_FD_185976 | JGI IMG/M metagenome (GOLD analysis project Ga0256837, IMG submission 185976) | Hydrothermal vent microbial communities from Guaymas Basin, Mexico - 4561-384 | ecosystem: Environmental > Aquatic > Marine > Hydrothermal vents | place: Mexico: Guaymas Basin | collected... | reverse complement strand
CAAAAACCTTTACTTTGAATATCATCCCATAAACCTTTAAAAGCTATTCTAGGCATATCTGGATGTCTAATGATATTATGTGGTTGCCCAATAAGTTCATCTAAAGTATACCCAGCCATTTCACAAAAGATTCCATTTGCATAAATAATTATACCCTTATCATCTGTTTCACTAAGTATATGTTCATTAGAAGAAAAAAACCACTCTTCTGAATTTGTATCTTTTGTTACAGCCATAAATTACCCCTTTATTTATAATATTGTTTTACCCTATCCATTTGTGAGCCCATATTTAATAGTAACATATCTGCTATTACAAGTGCTGCCATAGCTTCACATACAACTGTCCCCCGAATTGCTACACATGGATCATGTCTACCTTTTAAGGCAAAATCAACCTCTTCGTTTGTAGTTGTAATTGTATGTTGTTCTTTAAAGATTGAAGGTGTAGGTTTAAAATAAACATTTAAAACAATATCATCTCCATTACTTATACCACCAAGAATTCCACCAGAATGATTTGTTTTAAAACCAGTTGCTCTTATCTCATCATTATTTTGTGAACCTTTTGCAGATGAAGATAAAACACCATCCCCAATTTCTACAGCTTTAACAGCATTTATACCCATCATTGCATCGGCTAAAACACCATCAAGTTTATAATAAAGTGGTTGTCCTAGACCAACTGGTACCCCTTTAATAAGTACACGAGAAACACCACCAACTGAATCATGATTATTTTTGGCATTTAGTATCGCCTCTTTTTGTGATTCTTCTTTAGCTTCATCAAGTGCGTATATTATACTACTTTTTGCTTTTTCATAATCAAAAATTTCACTTTTGATACCATCAACTTCACAAATTCCAGAGAGAACCTCTACATGTAGAGCCTTTAGCATTAGTTTTGCTATAGCTCCAGCTGCGACTCTAGCTGCTGTTTCACGAGCCGATGAGCGCCCTCCACCACGATAATCTCTTAAACCATATTTATGAAAGTAAGTAAAATCAGCATGACCTGGACGAAATATATCTTTAATGTTTGAGTAGTCTTTACTTTTTTGATTAGTATTATAAATAATCATTGCAATTGGTGTCCCAGTACTTAAACCTTCAAATACACCGGAGAGTATCTCTACTTTATCTGCTTCTTTTCTGGCTGTTTCAAACTCTGACTTACCTGGTTTTCTACGATCAAGTTCTGATTGGATATATGCTTCATCTATGCTCAGTCCAGCTGGTACACCATCAATTAAACAACCAATAGCTACTCCATGAGATTCTCCAAAAGTACTAAACCGTAATCTCTCTCCAAAACTATTCATTATTTCTCTTCCTTTAATATCTCTATTGCTATCTCTGCCGCATCTTGTTGAGCAATCTTTTTACTTTTTCCAATCGCTCTAGCATACTCTTTATCTTCTATAATTACTGCTATTTCAAACTCTTTTTTATGATCTGGTCCGCGAGAAGCTACTACTTTATACTCTGGAGTAAGTCCAAATCTAGCTTGAGTAAGTTCTTGAAGTGTTGTTTTATAATCTTTAAATAATGAATCTAAAGATATCTCTTCATGATTTTTTTCTATAAGTCCAATAGCTATCTCTTGAACTTTATCTAAACCAGATTCTAAATAAATAGCACCCATTATCGCTTCAAATGCATTAGACAGAAGTGATGATTTCTCTCGTCCACCATTATTTTCTTCTGCATTAGAGAGATGAATATAATCACCTAAGTTGATTGAACGAGCGAGTTTGTCAAAACCACTTTCATTTACAAGTGAAGCACGAATTTTTGAAAGCTTACCCTCATCAGATGTTGGAAATTTATTAAACAAATATTCTCCAACAACTAAATCTAAAACTGCATCCCCTAAAAACTCTAAACGCTCGTTATCGTAGGGCTGTTTATGACTTTTATGTGTCAGCGCTTCGATAATGAGCTTATGTGTTTTAAACTTATAACCCAATGTTTTTTCTAATAACTCTATATTTTTTCTCATTTTAATGACTCTTTCATTTTTTCTGCCGCATCTCTTGCTAAAATATCACAACGTTCATTTTCCGCGTGTCCATCATGTCCACGAACCCAAGTAGCTTTTACTTTATGTTGTTTTGAAACTTCTATATAATCTTTCCATAAATCTGGATTTTTAACTTTTTTAAAATCTCTTTTTATCCAATTTACTAACCACTCATTTATCCCTTTTACCACATAAGATGAATCTGAAATAATTTCAACCTCACAAGGCTCTTTTAAAGCACGAAGTCCTTCTATGGCACCAAGTAATTCCATCCTATTGTTTGTTGTATGCTCATCTGCACCACTTATCTCTTTTTCTTTATCTCCAAAGCGTAAAATTACACCATATCCACCTGGACCAGGATTTCCTAAAGCTGAACCATCACTGAAAAGAGTTATTTTCTTCACTAAAATCCTTATGATAATCTTTTGATAAACTTAATTCTATTCTTGATGTATCTATAGCATGGCAAGAACTACAACGGTTAAAAGCAAATGGAAAGACCTGTTTACAATTATCACATATATACTCAAAACTAAGTGTTGCATTTGTACGTTTATCTAAGTTTATAAGTACATCAAATTCAAATATAGAACTTTTAGTTACTTCATTTACATAACCCTTAGCCGTATAAAGTTCTCTTAAATAAGCGTTATTTTTAATAATATCAAAGTTTAAATCTTTTTCATCAATATTATATAAAATATCAGTTAATAACTCAGCCTGAGTTAAATCTAAATTTTGCCAAGCAAGTACAGGATTAACTCTAAAAATATACTCAAATATTAAGTAAGTTAACTCATGAGTCTTTTTATAAATCTCTAAAAGTTTATCTGCTTTTTCTTGTGGTAACAATTCTGAATTATTTAAAATTACTAAGGCATTTAAGTAAGCACTCTGTGTTTTAACATCTTGTTTTAGTTCTTCTAATGGTTCTAAAACTCCTAAAGCAGATTTATAATCTCTCATTTGCTCATACACTAAAAGTAAATAACTAAGAGCTTGAGGTGTTCTAGGGTTATTTTGAAGAATCTCTAAAAATACTTGCTTAGCACGTTCTAAAAAACCAGCTTTAAAGTATGTTTTTCCAAGTAAAAAGAGAGTATCTCTATAGTTGTTTTTATTTCCAACTTTTAAAAGCTCAGAATAAATCTCAACACTTTTATCGAAGTTTCCATTTTTTGAATAAGAGTTTGCTAAAAGTAACCATGATTTTTCACTCAAATCACCAGAACTTATAAGTACACGTAGTTCATCTTGAGAAGGTAAGGCATTAAACTGTTTCAAAAATTTATCAAGATGTTTATGATTTTCTTTTACTTTATAGCGATTAAACCAGTAAGATAAAAAAGTAATAATAAACACTAAAACAAAAAAGACAATTATGCCAAAAAGTGGATCACGAAATTCTATAAAAAAAGTATTCACTAGTTATACACCACTATGCCATAATCATTTTTTAAATTATAAAAAGTTGCATCAGCACCAAACTCTAAGTCTTTTATTTTAGCTAATTGCACGATAGAGTTCTTTTTAACTTTTATTCCGAATTCTGTAAAAAATCTTTTAATATTAACAAATTTTACATCCTCTACAAACTTATATTCAAATTCACGATGTAATTTCATTTTATCAGATGAAAAAAGATGCTCATTTACATGAAGTTGATCAGAAGCATATTTGATAGGAAGATAGCCAGATAAATCTGTCAAAATCTCCTCTACATGTAGATGCTTTTGTGGAAGCGTATTTTTTTGTAAAAAAATATATTTATTATTTAGTTTAAGGCTTGGTGTATTTTTCCAGTATTTGTAAGCTGGGTTTGATACCCCCAACTTTGAAGAGATCTCTCTCCAAAGCCAGTAGGAGTTAAGTGTAGTTGGTAAATGTGACATGACTTAACTCCTTTGTGAGAAATATTTTATTATAGATTATATAATCTTTTATTAAATAATGCCCTTAAAGAGATTTATAACATACTAATAAGTAAAGCACTAAACATTAACTGTAATGCAAATAGTAATGATGAAACTTTAAATGCAGTACCTGCACTCTTAACAATAGTCCCAAAGTGAATCATCAAGCCTATCGCACTCATCGCTATAAGTGTAATGTAATGACTTACAGTTGAGATATAAGCTTCTACTTCTTTTGGTAACCATCCAAGTGAAGCAACTACAGAAAAACCTACAAACCAAATTATAAAAGATGGTACGCCTACTTTTGCCTTTGCAGCCACTTCATCTGAGCTTTTGGTATGCTCTCTTTTAGCAATATATATTAAGATTAGAACAAGAGGAACAAGTAATAAAACTCTTCCCATTTTAACAACAGTTGCATAGTGTCCAGCCTCTGGAGATATACTAAATCCGGCAGCCACTGCTTGACCAACAGCTTGAAGTGTATTACCAGTATAAATACCAGCTTGAATATCTGTAAAACCTAAAAGATGAGCTAAAGATGGAGCTAAAAATATACCTATTGTTCCCATAAGGTTTACAAGTGCTATACTTATTCCTATATCATTACTTTGTACTTTAGCAACACCTGAAGTAGCAGCAATTGCCGAACTTCCGCAAACACCATTTCCTATACCTATCATAAGCGAAAGTTTTGGATTAAGTTTAAATAGTTTACCTAAAGCTAAACCCATAAAAATTGTAAATACCATTCCCAAAACAATTATCAGAAGAGTTTGAAAACCTAAATTTGCTAGCATTGTAAAGTTTAGGTTTATCCCCATAAGTGCGATAGCAAACATTAGTAAATCTTTTTCTGCCCACTTTACACCAGCTTTAAAGTGAGAACCATCACCATGAAAAGTTTTATAAAAATAATTTCCAACTATCATCCCTAAAATAATAGCTACAGTAGCTGTACTAAAAGAGATAAAATGTGTAAAAATACTTGCAATAATAGCTACTACAATACTTGCAAGTAAGCCCTTTGTATATTTTTTATATTTAGCTATATTTAGCATCAATGTCCTTCTTATACTACATTGAAAAATCAAATACTATAAGACTCTTCAAATCGAAGTATAACTAAAACATATTTAACAATTATTTAACGATAAGCTTTAATGGTAACTGCACCCATTCCTCTTCTTCAGATTTTATCTCTTTTGTTTCTTCTATGGTGATTCTAGAGGCATTGATATTTTTATTATTAACAAGATAATCTTTTAGTACATTAGCTCGTTTATTTGCAAGAGCATTTAACTCTTGTGGGGTAACCATTTTAGTATCTATTGTTCTTTTAAGTAGCTCTTTTTCATACTTAACTTTAAAAACTTCATCCTTTTTATACTCTTTTTCTAAATCTTTTTTTAAGATATCTAGTTTTTCAACATTAGCACCTGATTCTTTATAAATATCTTCTAAAATATCTACTGTAATACTAGCATTTTCTTTATCATCACTTCTTTTTAGTACATCTTTTGTTAGCTTAGCTAACTTTAATCCATAAGTATCTTTTTCTTTATCATAAGCACTTTGTATCCCAAAAGAAAGCTTAGGCTTTTTTATGAGCATCTTAGCAATATTATCAAGTTTTTCTCTCTCTGGAGCCAAAATAACTATCTTTGCTGGTTCAAAATCAACAAACTTTAATTCATCACCATTAAAGCCCATTGCTTCACCTAAAAACTTAAATGGAGATGCAACCGCTTTTACTATTAGGTTTACAAACGTTTTTAAGATTAATGCACCATACTTAAAATCAGGCTCATCTAAATTACCCTCTACAGGCATATTTATATCTATAATTCCATCACTATCTTCTAGCAGTGCTATAGCAAAACCAATAGGTAGACTAGTTATGTTTTCATCTTCTATCTCATCGCCTAGCTCAATATTTTTTATGATTAAAGAGTTTTTACCAAGTAGTTGTGAATCAGATATTTTATACTCTAAATCAAGAAAAAGCTTACCTTTTTCTATTTTATATCCAGCAAATTGAGCACTATAACCACTATACGAATCAAGTGCTAAATTTCTAAAACTTACACCAATATCTGTATATGATTTTATATTTGAGCTATTTAAACTTCCTTGAATTTTTGTAGAGCCATATTTATCTACTTCACCATCAATGTTTATATAAGAGATTTCATTATCAGAGTTTGATATAGCGTAAACATTTCCATTTAGATTATGCATAGATGTTTTAAAGTCTATTGGTAATGAATAATCAGCAAAGTTTGCAGTACCATTACTAACATGAAGTTTCATCAGTTTAAAAGCAAATTTTTCTGAAGGTTTATCTTCTACTTTTTTTGTATCTTTTACTTTTTCATCACTTTTTTCATCTTTTTTCTTTGCTAATTTTGAAAAATTCATTGCTTTGTTCTTGTCTATCTGAGCATCAACATAAAATGAATCTAAATTAACTTCGTCTATATACATACTGCTAGGAAAAAGTTTCAAATCAAAGCTTTTTAATTCTGTTTTTGCAAATGCTATTAAAGTATCGTCTGTTCTACTATCACTAAGTTCAAATGATTCTAGTTTTATACCACCCTCTACATGTAAGTCTGGTTTTTTATCATTTTTTTCATAAGCCACTTTAGAATTTATACTTAAAAATCCATCTTTTAAATTTACAAACATACTCTCTTGTAAATATGGTGTTATCTCTTTAAGTGATAATTTTTTAATTTTAAAATCACCAACTTGCTTGAGTGGAGTATGTCTAACTTTACCTTTTGAAGAAATTATTCCACTTTGGTTTAACTTCACATCTAGAGCATACTTTAACCATGTTTTTTCTTTTGCATCTATATTTTTAGCATTTAATTTAATTTTATCTATTTTATGAGTTTGTACTTTTTCTAAAGAGTAATCTAGAGCTACTAGATTCTCTAAAATTACATCAAGTTTAGCTAAATTAACTCCAAGTGGTTTTTGTTTAGTTTTTAAAACTAAATCACTACTTAGTACTTTAAGTTTATTTAATGAGAGTAACTTTTTATTTTTACTTTTTTTATTGATAAGTAATTTATTAAGTACTATCGAACTCTTTAGTAAATTTACTTTATCGTCTGTTATTAGTGCTTCTAGTGAAAAATCTAATTTAGCATTTTTCAAATCTACATCATTTTTTTCTAAGTCTTTTGAAGCTACTTTCATGATGTAAGGTTTATAGTGAAGTAGATCAAAACCTCTACATGTAAGCTTAGTATTTACTTTTAAAATATCATGCTTAACATCTCCAGATGAAGTACATTTAAAATTGTCGTTTAAAACTAAATTTGTATTATATGTAAATGCTTTTTCTCCAGCTAAAGTAAAGTTGTCAATTTCAAAATTAAACTCATTAAGTTTTGTTTTTACTGCTGGACTAACACTAGCATCATCAAACTCTGCTGAGATTTTTGCTAAAGTTATTTTATCTACTAAAACATTCCAAGGTTTTGCTTTTTCTTGTGTTTTTGTATCTTTTTTCTTTATCGTTATATCTTTAGTATTTTGCTTCTTCTTAAACCAAGTACTCCAGTCAACTACACCTTTTTTATCCATTGTTGCTTTTAGACTTAGAGAGTTTAAACTAACTTTATCCACATGAACATCTTGTAAAAATGGTTTAACACTAACACCCTCTACATGTAGAGTAGATATATTTAAAACATCATGATGCTGTTTTTTTGGTTTTATTCTGAAACGCTCTAGTTTTAAAGATATATTATCAACTAAGGTATTGTTTAAATCATCTACATTTAAAGCATAATCCGCATGAAAAAAGACAGCACCATTAGCTACCTCAACACCAAAACTCTCTTCAACATAATCTAACTCTTTGTAAAGCTTTGTTACTTTAAAATCAATGTTTCCTTCTACTTTTAAAGGTTTTAAACCAGTTATCTTAGTTCTAATATCTAAGACACCACTATCCCCTAAAAGTGTATGTAGACGGAGGCTACCTTCACTAGAATCAAAATCATTCGTATCAATATCTTGAAGTTTAAAACTTAAATCATCTAATTTAAAATCAAACTCCTTTACTTGCGTAAAATCTTTATATGCTAATGCTCCATTTTTTATAGAAATTTTATCTATAATTATTCTTGGAAGTTCCGAGTTAGATTCCTCTTTTTTTTCTTTTTTTAACTCTTTAGTAGGTTTAACAATTGTAGCTAAGTTAAAAGTTTTATCTTGATTATATATCAAAGATATTTCAGGTTTTTTAAGTGCAATATGCTTTACATGTAGAGCTGAAGCAAAAAGTGAATAAAGTTCAATATCTATACCAAGTGATTCAAAAGATACTAAGTGATTATCATCTAAATCTTTTAACTCTACACCAGATAATTCAAAATTAAATACAAAGGGATTTATATAAATATTATCTATTGTAAGTTTAGCATTTAAAGCTTCATTAGCTGCTTTTGTGATTTGTGGTTTAAGTATGATAGGGAGTAAAATAAATCCTACAAGAGTGTAGATAAGAATAAGTGAGTAAAAAATCTTTTTTAACATAGATTGCCCTTAAAAAATATACTTAAGTTTAACCAATCTATGTTTAAAGGCTAATTATTTAGCCTTTTTTATAACATCTGCACGGGGATAAATAAATGTAGATTTTCTAAATACTACAATTTTATCTTCATGACCTATCGCATAAGCACGGATAGTTATAGGGATGATACTATCATGTCTAGCATCATTTGAAAGTTCATCATAAGTTCTAAGAACTACAATTTTTTTCTTTTTAATTCCAGGAACTACAGTAAACTCTTTTTTAGGTTTAGCAATCTCTATCTTACCTTTAAGACCTTTTGGTGGTATAACTTCAAAGTAAAATTTCATAGTATCATTTTTAGTATTTTGAACTAAGAATTCATAAGCATTATCTACACGAACGCTTCCATTACTCATATGTTTTGTAGAATAAAGTCTATTTTCTTTATTTACATTTAAAAGCATATGCTCTTTTTTACTTCCCATAACACCCATTACAACTGCAATACCAACAAGAAGAACAATATATGCTATAACTTTTGTACGAAAGTACTGAGTTTTACCTTTTTGATCAATAATTTCATAATCACTAGACCAGTTAACAAGTGAAGGTTTACCAAGTTTACCCATAACAGTAGTACATGCATCGACACATTCTAAACAGTTGATACACTCTAACTGAAGCCCTTTACGAATATCTATATGAGTAGGACATACAGTTACACAAGCTTCACAAGCAGTACATTCTGCATGTGGTTCAGCAGCTACTATATCTTTTTGTTTTGTAAATTGTTTTTCTTTATTATCATCATAAATATGTCCACCACGATGATGATCATAAAGAGCCATAACTGTATGTTCATCATATAAAACTGACTGAACACGAGAGTAAGGACATACATAGATACAGTAATCTTCTTTTAAGAAAATAATATCATAAATTAAAAATAAAGCTGCCACTATTACAGTCCCAAAAACTACACCATGGTCCATAGGGTTTTGTAAATAAGTGAAAAAATCTTCAGGTGGTACAAAGAACCAAATAAGATTTGAAGATGCTACAAATGCTAAAATAACCCAAATACTAATAGCAATAACTCTTTTTACCTTATTTTCAGGCTTGCTCATATCTGGTTCTTGTTGTTTATTTTTAATACGCTTGCGCATACCAAGAATTTTTGTTTCAATTAAATCACGATAAATTACACGAAAAATAGTTTGAGGACATATCCATCCACAAAAAACACGACCACCCATAACTGTCATTCCAAATATTCCTAAGAACATTATCATAAGTAAAAATGGTAGTAAATAAAGTTCTTGCATATCAAACTGAACAAAAGCAAGGTGCAGTTTTAACTTATCAAAACTTAGTAAGAAAAAATAACTATCATCTATTTTTATCCATGGTAATATCAAAGCAACAGCTGTTAAAAAAACAAAGAAATAATATCTCTTAATTCTCCACGGTTTTGGTATCTCTATACCAGTCTTTTTTTTCTCTTTCATTTATTTATTTCTCCCGTAATAAATTATTTTGGACAAACAATAGTATTTATTATTGTTTGCTCCGCATTTTTTGGTGCTTTTGGTAGTAATGAACCTTGAGCAACTTGTTTTAAATCTCTTGACTCTATATAGTCTTTTAATGAACTTCTACTAACTTTTAAAAGTCTAGCCATCTCCGAAACACTCTTTTTATCTTTGATAAATGTAATAATTTCATTTATATATTTATCAAACTTAGAGTTAGAACGACTACCTTTAGGGCGTCCCACTACTTTTTTAGATTCATCTTGTAAATGTTGACGAAGTTGATCAATCAATCCTAAAACCAACATAACAGAACTTTGTTTTGATATTATAACAGACTGTTTGATAAAATGTATACTATATTCATTTTTAAAAAGGCAAGAAAACATTTGAATCAAATCTTCCATATCTGTACTTAGTACCCAAACATCATATATTAAAAGTGTAGTTTTAGTTTTACTTTGAAAAAATTTAGTTACTTCTTTTCTTTGTGATAATCGTTTATTTAATGATACTTGGTCAATAAATTCATCATCAACACTCAATTCTTTACTAACTGCATATGAATTAATCATCTGTAATTGATCATGAGTAGAATCAAAATGTTTATCATGTCGTATATAAGAAATTACCATTTTAACGTTAAAACCTTTCTTTTCTTTTAATTTCATCGTCATTGTATCATTTATTGACGATTAAAGTCAAGAGCTTATTTATTTTAATCGTCAAATTAGATTGAAATTAAAAGCATATTTTATGTTCTAATCTGGTAAAATCCATTTTATGAGTACAAAAGAATATATTTTAAACACTATCAAAAAACGCCCACTTATCATAGATGGTGCGATGGGTACGCAACTTCAACAACGTGATGAACAAATAAGTAAAGAGGCTTGGGAAGGTAATGAGGGTTGTAATGAACTTCTAAATGTTACAGCACCTGAAGTTTTAAGTGACATATTTAAAGCTTATTTAACAGCTGGAGCAGACTTTATAACTACCAATACTTTTGGTTCTTTTTCTTGGGTTTTAGATGAGTATCAAATAGGACATAGAGCCTATGAACTCACCAAAGCTGGTGCACAACTTGTAAAAACTCAGTGTGAAAAGTTTAGCACACCAGAGCATCCTCGTTTTTGTTTAGGGAGTGTTGGACCTGGTACAAAATTACCATCACTTGGGCATATTGCCTATGATGAGATGTTTGAGGGTTATACTGAATTTTGTAAAGCACTCATAGATGGTGGTGCTGATATATTTTTACTTGAAACTGCACAAGACCCACTTCAAATAAAGGCAGCACTTCATGCTTGTATAGAAGCCAATAAACAAATGGGAACACAACTTCCTATCATGGTTTCTGTAACTATTGAGCTCTCTGGAACTATGCTTATTGGTACTGACGCTGAAACTATTGCTACTATTTTAGAGCCTTTTGACATCTTAAGCCTTGGATTTAACTGTGGAACTGGACCAGAACAAGTACTAAAACATGTAAAAACTTTAAGTGAAGTTTGGCATAAGCCCATAAGCGTTCATGCTAATGCAGGACTCCCTCAAAACCGTGGTGGTTATACTTACTATCCAATGGGACCAGATGAATTTGTAGTTCAACAAGAGAAATTTTTAGACTATGATGGTGTTAGCTTTTTAGGTGGATGTTGTGGAACTACACCTCAACATATTCGTGCACTTGTAAACAAGGTTACTAGCATTACGCCGAAAAAACCAAGCGGAAGTCATGTTACTTCTGTTGCTTCACTTTTTAACACAACTCCACTTATGCAAGAACCAGCACCACTTCTTATGGGTGAACGCTCAAATGCAACTGGGAGTAAGGCATTTCGTGAGCTTTTACTAGCTGAAGATTATGAGGGCACTCTAAGTGTAGCTCAACAACAAGTTCGTGCTGGTGCACATGTAATTGATGTGAATGTTGGTTTTGCTGGACGAGATGAAACTAAAGATATGAATGCTGTTATGGGTATGTACAATCAAAAGATTGCACTTCCACTTATGCCTGATTCAACTCAAGTAAGCGGTCTTGAAACTGCTTTAAAAAATATCGGTGGAAAACCAATAATCAACTCTGCAAATCTTGAAGATGGGATAGAAAGACTTGACGCTATCTGTTCACTTGCTAAAAAGTTTGGAGCATCTCTTGTTTGTCTAACTATTGATGAAGTAGGAATGGCTAAGACAGTTGAGAACAAACTTGAAGTTGCAGATAGAATTATTGAGAGAGCAGTAAATGTTCATGGTATAAAAAAAGAAGATTTAATTTTTGATGTACTTACATTTACTCTAGGAAGTGGTGATGAAGAGTATTGGGATGCTGGTATAAATACCATAGAAGCTATAAGATTACTTCGTCAGAAACATCCTGAGGTAAGCACAACACTTGGGCTTTCAAATATCTCTTTTGGACTAGACAAAGATGCACGACCTTACCTAAACTCTATGTTTTTACATCATTGTATAGAAGCTGGGTTAACATCTGTAATTATAAATGTAAAACATA
>Ga0256837_1002155_pt1 | contig 12542 bp, 13 predicted proteins | sample 4562384metaG_FD_185976 | JGI IMG/M metagenome (GOLD analysis project Ga0256837, IMG submission 185976) | Hydrothermal vent microbial communities from Guaymas Basin, Mexico - 4561-384 | ecosystem: Environmental > Aquatic > Marine > Hydrothermal vents | place: Mexico: Guaymas Basin | collected... | reverse complement strand
GATGTACATCTTCTCTAATCCCTAAATAATGTTCCCAATTTGAAGTATCTGTAAAAGTGTATACAAATATGTCTAAACTACTATCTCCAAAATTATTAAAATTAACTAAAAGTGTCTCCTCTTGAGATATTCTAGAATGAGATTGAAGCATCTCTCTAATTTGAGATATTATATTTTCTAAATTAAAACTTGTTGTACTATATACTAATCCAATATTCAACTTAATTCGTCTAACACCTCGTCTTGAAAAGTTTTCTATTGGACTACTTGCAACTAAAGAGTTTGGTATTGTAAATAAAGATTTTTGAAATGAACGAATTTTAGTTGTACGCATATCAATCGATTCAACGACACCTTCTATACCAGCTACTTTTACCCACTCTCCATTTTTAATAGATTTATCTAAAAGTACAGTAATAGATGATGCAAGATTTGATGCACTATCTTTAGCAGCTAATGCAAATACCAATCCACCTATACCTAAAGATGCACTAATACCGATAACATTTACTCCCCAATTCTGTAAAATTAAAATCGTTCCAATTATTATAATAACTATTTTTACTACTTTTATAATAAAGGAAGTAAGTTCTTTAGAGTGTTGTTTATCTATTTTCCTATAATAAAAAATATAATCTTTAAAAGTATCTACTAATGATAAAATAGACCAAAAAATAGTATATATAATAAGTGTTTCTAATATAAGATGAATAAAACTATTATTGATAAATAGAAGCATAAAAAATATATGCATTCCAAGAACTATAAATGCAAATCTAATAGGCTCTTTAAGTCCAAATATAATTTTTTCGTCTAAAATAGTTTTTGTTCCAGAAGCAAAAAGTAACATAAATTTAATAACAAAACTAGTAAATAACTTTCTTAAAAATATAAAAAATATAAATATAAATATAGCACCCAATATATTTGCCATTGGTATACCAAAAATTAAATATGCCCAAAATTCGCCATATTCTCCCATATATAGATGGTTTAATCCCTCTTGAATAACAATAGGAAAATCCATATCTAAACTATTAATAAAGTCTGTCTGTCTGCTTTCATTTATATCGAAGATAATACTCTCGTTCTTAAACATTTTTAAAAAGGTAACCCCATTTTACCAGGATTTAATATATTATTTGGGTCAAATGCATTCTTGATATCTTTAAATAGGGTCATCTCATCTTCATTAAATGCGATATTCATAAATGGAGCTTTACTTGTTCCTATTCCATGTTCTCCACTTAAAGTTCCCCCCATGTCTACAACCATCTGAAAAATCTCTTCAATAGCTTTATGTCCATCTTCTAATTCTGTTAGATCTGAACCATCTACCATTACATTAACATGAATATTTCCATCTCCTGCATGTCCAAAACAAGGAACTTTAAATCCATATTTATCTCCAATTGCATAAATCTTTTTTAAAGCTTCAGGTAACATACTTCTTGGAACCGATATATCTTCATTTAGTTTCTTTGAACCAAAAATAGTTATAGATGGTGATGCATTTTTTCTCGCATACCAAAGTTTATCTCTCTCTTTGCCACTGTTTGCAACGATAAAATCAACTGCTCCATTCTCTCGAAAAGATTCTTCTAATATTTTAAGTTGAAATTCGACCTCATCAGATACATTTCCATCAACATCACCAATTAATAAAGCACCTGCATCTACTGGAAGTTCAACACCTAATTTATCTTTTAAAGCTTGGACAACTAAACTATCTAAAAATTCCATAGCAACTGGATTTGCTCCACTAGCCAAAGATTTAAAAACTGCATTCATGGCATTATCAACTGAGGGGAAAATACCCATATATGCTTTTGTGAATGTTGGTTTAGGAATTAATTTTAGAGTTATCTCTGTAATAACTGCCAAAGTACCCTCACTAGCTATTAAAATACCTGCTATATTATATCCTGCTACATCTTTTATAGTTTTTTTACCAGCACGGATAATATCTCCATTCGGTCTAACTGCACGGAGAGCCATAACAAAATCTTTTGTAATACCATATTTAGCAGCACGCATTCCACCTGCATTTTCACTGACATTACCACCAATAGAACAATACTCTTCACTAGCAGGATCTGGTGGATAAAATAATCCTACCTTCTCTACAGCTCTTTGTAAATCCATATTCACGACACCTGGTTGAACAACAGCTACCATATTCTCAAAATCTATTTCTAAGATTTTATTCATATATTTTTCCATACCAAGGATAATACCACCATTTAATGGTAATGCACCTCCCGTAAATCCACTTCCAGCACCTCTAGGAGTTATCAATATTAAATTCTCATTACAATATTTTAATATCTCACTTACATCTTTTTCATCTCTAGGAAAAACAACTGCATCAGGTTCATATCTGGTTCGTGTTGCATCATAACTATATGCTATCAAGTGAGCCCTATCACTATATACATTCTCATCTCCAACAATAGATTTAAATGCGTCTATATGTTTATAGTCTATCATCTAATATTTCCAACTGTATTATAATATGTACCTATAGCATCTCTACTAAACCAACCACTCTCTATTTTTCCTAAACGCATATAAAATGGAAATTGACCTTTAGCAGGAAGTCCAGATAAATTTGTAGATGAAACATATCTTGCACTAATTGGGTCATACAGAACTCCTTTACCTCTCTGAACTATATATATAAGTCCTACCTGATACTCACTTGAAAACTTTAACAAATTAAATTTAGTAGGAATTTGATTACCTATCTTTGATAAAAACATAGCATATAAATCAGGATGTATCCAATTCTTTTTTGCCGATGAGGTAATTCTGTTATAAGTATCAAAATCTGGAGCTAAAAGCAGAATATTATTATATAGATAACCACCTATAATTTTATCTTTCACTCTAACTTTAGGTTTAACAGCAGGAAGCTCTTGATGTAAGATAGGTTCAAATCCAACAGTAGTAGCACTATTCCTACCTTGATATGTAATATAGTTACTAATTGCTTGTAGTTCGCTACCAAAATTATGTATTACTATTCCACTCATGCCTTTATGGGAAAACGGTTTAGTAAGTGTTATTTTATTCCCATTAAAACTTTTAACCTCACTTGTCTGGCTTGATGGATAAAAATCTGCTGTTAGTGAAGTAGCAATAAAAGAAGAGAGAAGAGAGATAAAGAGTATATTACGCATTGTAATCCTTTTTGTAATTATAAAGTTATTAAAAGGATTATACTTATACAAGATTAAAAGCCTATAAATCCATAGATATTATCAAAATTTTAGCAAATAAAAGATATAATTTCGCGTCTTAACCGAAGTGATAAGTAGGGATACGCAAGCCGAACGGACTTAAAGGTGGATAGTCTAAATTGGAGACTTTAAACCCAAACAATTTAAAGGATTTAAATGAAAAAGTTTTTCTTATTATTTTTAGCACTTAGTGCTGTTGCTTTCGCTGGTGAAGATGGCGAATCTATGATCAAAGCATACTCAGTAGTTGCTGCTGGTGTTGGTCTTGGTCTTGCTGCTCTTGGTGGAGCTATAGGTATGGGTCATACTGCTGCTGCTACAATCGCTGGTACAGCTAGAAACCCAGGTCTTGGTGGTAAACTAATGACTACTATGTTTATTGCTCTTGCTATGATTGAAGCACAAGTTATCTATACATTGGTAATTGCTCTAATTGCTCTTTATGCTAACCCATTTATTGGTTAATATTAAGATTTAAGCTTGTGATGGTAGAATTTTACCATCACAGTTAAAAAATATGCGTCAGTGGTGGAACGGTAGACACGCTACCTTGAGGGGGTAGTGCCTTACGGGTGTGGAGGTTCAAATCCTCTCTGACGCACCAAACTAAATATAATATTTGAATAACATTTCAAACTTTCTCAATTCAATTATCATCTCTTTATAATTAATTTATACTATTTACTTTTAAAACTATCTAATTCAAACACCTTTTTTTGTATTATTGAAACTTTTATGTTATACTTTAAAAATATTATTATAAAAGGAAGAATAATGACAAAAGCAGAATTCATAGAATTAATGCAAGAGGTTGGAGAATATGAAGAAAAGACGGACGCTGAAAAAGCTATCAAGGCATTTACAGGAGCAATAACAAAAGCTTTAGTAGATAAAAAAAGCATCTCTTTGATTGGATTTGGAACATTTTCAACTGTTGAAGTTGCAGAGAAAAGTGGTAAAGTTCCAGGTAAAAATACTACTTATACTAAACCTGCACATACTGCACCAAAATTTAAAATTGGTAAAACACTTAAAGATGTTGTTGCAAACGCATAAAAAATAAAAAAGCAATCTATTACAATGATTGCTTTAAATAACTCCTTCCATAAATTAACATAAGATAAAATTACTTCAGATATAATCCGTATAAAAAGGCAAAAAATGAATTATCCAAAATTACCAGAAGATTGTAAATCAATGTTATGCAAACATTTAACACCAGAGAGTTTTGAAGAACTTAAAAATAAAAAAACAGCTAATGGGTTTACTCTTGAACAAGCTATTAATTCAGGTGTTGTAAATATAGATAGTGGAATTGGTGTATATGCTGGAGATAAAGAGTCTTATACTCTATTTGATAAACTGTTTGACCCAATTATTAAAGATTATCATGGCTTTGGTAAAGAAGATAAACATACAAGTAATTTGAATCCTGATGATCTTAATGCACCAAATCCTGATCCAGACGGAGAATTTATAGTATCAACTCGTATTAGAGTAGGTAGAAATATGGATAATATGCCTCTAGGACCAGCTATATCAAAAGAGCAAAGAGATAAAGTAGAAGCTAGTGTAGTTGAAGGATTATCTACATTAGATGGTGAGCTTAAAGGAGATTATTTTCCACTTTTAGGTATGAGTAAAGAGATTCAAGATGATTTAATAAAAGACCATTTTCTATTCAAAGAAGGTGATAGATTTTTAGATGCTGTAGGATTAAACAAGAATTGGCCAGAAGGTAGGGGAATATATCATAATAGTGATAAAACATTTTTGGTGTGGGTAAATGAAGAAGACCAATTAAGAATTATATCTATGCAACAAGGTGGTGATATAAAAGAAGTATTCAGCAGATTAGTGAGTGCTATTAAAAGTATTGAGACTAAAGTTCCTTTCTCATATAGTGAACATTTAGGATATATTACATCATGTCCTACAAATCTAGGTACTGCTATGAGAGCAAGTGTACATATAGCACTACCAAAATTGGCAGAAGATATGGAAGCATTTAAAACTATTACAGATAAATACTATCTTCAAATTCGTGGGATACATGGTGAACACTCTGAAAGCGAAGGTGGAGTATATGATATTAGTAATCTTCGTAGACTTGGTATTACTGAAGTAGAAGCTGTTCAAGATATGTATGATGGTGTAGTAGCACTTATAAAAGCAGAAAAAGAGTTAAGCTAAGAAATAATTTTTTTATTTTAAGTTACTCTTAGTTATACTTTATTTAAAATTTAAAAGGCTAAAGTATGAGAAATGAAGAAGTTATCGGTTTAGGTGTAGCAGGGAATTTTGCTCATCATTTAGAACAAGCAGGAGAATTGGAAGATTTTAAAAATGTAAAAACAGCTGAACCAAATGCACCAAAAGGAATATTTCCATTTTATCTTCCAAACTCTGATACATTTTTAGGAACTTACCCAATTTGTGATGAAATATTAGAATTACCTAAATATGAAGCTAATGCACAAGTCGAACCAGAGATAGCAATTTTTTTCGATATAGTTTATGATGATAATATGAAAGTAAAAGATTTAAAAGCTATTAAATTTACAGTTTTTAATGATTGTACGATAAGAAAAGAGGGTGCTAAAAAGATATCTGAGAAGAAAAGTTGGGGAGAGACATCTAAAGGTATTGGTAAAACATGGATTATGATTGATAAGTTTGAAGATGGTGGAATTATGGATAATTATCGTTTATGTTCATTCTTAAAAAGAGATGGAATAATTCACCCTTATGGTGTAGATGCTCCATTGACTGGATATAGTTATTTTTATACTAAATTGCAAAATTGGCTTATAGAAAAAATGAATAATCAAAAAGACTTTGGACCATTAGAAGATATTGCAATACATTTAAAAGAAAATCACTATCCAAAACAAGCATTAATAAGTATTGGAGCAACTGCTTATACAGAATTTGGAGAAACTCATTATTTAAAGAAAGGTGATGAGGTCTTTGTAATAAGTTATCATAAAGATAAATCAGATAATCAGATAACATATCAAGATGATAAAATAATTTTACATCAAGAGGTAATTTAATATGAAAAATTTCAATTTAATATTAATAACCATAAGTATTCTTTTCTTTACGGCATGTAATCAAGACCAATCTTCAAATAATATTAAAATGGTAAGAGATACATATCATCAAATACCAACTGGATATACAAATCAAGAGACAACTGCACCAAAACTAAAAGCTCCAAGAGGTGAAGAGAGAGAAAATCAAATATTAATTGCAAAAATAAAATCCCAAGAGAAGTTAGATTTAGCAAAGATAGAAGCAGAGACAGCACAAAAGGTAAAAACTATAGAAGTTGAAGCTCTCAAAACAAAAGCTCTAGTAGATAAAGAGATAGCAACAAATCAACATAAAATAGAAAAAGAGATAGCCTCCTCTAATCAACAAATAGTACTTCAAACTCAAGAGAAAGATTTATATCTATATAAAATTATTACAATGGTTATAGGATTTATAGTATTAATGGGTATTTTGGTCTTATATCTTATTAATCGTGAAAATAGGATAGTTAAAGTTAAATTAGAGGAAGATAGGTTAAAACATGAAGAGTTTATACATACAAATAACCAATATCATGAAAAAAGTAGTAAAATATTAGATATTATAGCCGATAAAAATTCTGATGACAACATAAAGCAAGAACTCGTAAAAATTTTAGGCTACCAAGAACAAAATAATAATCAAACACTTTTAACTCAATCTCCAAAGAAAGAAGATCAAATAAAAGATGCTGATATAATCGAAGAGAGATAATTATCCACAAAGTTATCTAATCCATTATCTACACTCCACCATTTTTTAACTACCAAGTCATAATATGGTTTAGTGACCTCATCAAAGCTATCTATATCTTGATATAAATTAACACACCAATCGTAATCTAAGCTTCTACTTTTTAAAGCCTCTATGGATAATAGAGTATCATTTATACATCCTAAACGACTAGGTGTAACTAAAAGAGTATACGCACCTATATCTTCTGCCAAATCTATCATATTATAATTATCATTTATAGGAACAAATAAACCCCCTGCTCCTTCTACTAATAAAATATCACATAAATTAGATAATTCATCTATTTTTTCTAATATTTTTTCTATTTTAATGATTCTTTCTATATCAGCACAAAATGGAGCTGATGGCAAAGAGAATGTATAAGCTGTTATGTCAAAAGGACTTAAAAGTTCAAAATTTTTATTTGTTTTTTTACATTCATTAATAAGCATTGTTGCATCAACAGGATAATCTATCACTCCTGTTTCTATAGGCTTACAAACTCCAACCTTTAGACCTCTTTTAGAAAAAGATTTTATAAGTTTTAAAGTTGTATAGGTTTTTCCTACATCTGTATTTGTAGCTGATATAAAAATCTTTCTCATATTCTAATCCAAGACTATATATCGACGCATTTTTTTTATCTCTTTAAAGTCAATAACGCCATCAATAGATACTTTGCTGTCATCTCTAATTTGTTCTCCAAAAGGTGATATAATTGCTGATGAACTTGCCATATCTTTGTCTGAACTATTTGATACGACTATAAAGGCTTGATTCATCACAGCTAAAGAGTTTGATAATATCTCTAAATGGGACTTTCTTGGTAATCCCCATCTAGCAGGAATAAGAATAACATCAACACCTTCTATCTGTTTCCATAAATCTTTAAATCTAAGTTCAAAACATATTAATATTGCATAAGATACTCCATCTATTTCAAATGGTTTGATATTTTCTGTATCACCTGCTTTTAAAAATAGATGTTCATCACCCAATTTAAATAATTTTGCTTTGTTTTGTCGATATATAACTTTATGCTTATGAATTACAACTGCTTGATTTATAAATCCTGTTTTTGTCTCTAATATTACAGTAATTACCAGAATTTGATTGTCAACTAATTTTTTTAAGATTTTTATAGCTTTTGCAGAAAATTTTGAAGCTATTGATATATTGTCATAATCATATCCTGTCAAAAATACTTCTGGAGTAACTATTAATTTTTTATCTTTATTTATTTCTAATAATTCTAAAAGTCTATCAAGATTCTTTTTGTATTTCTTTTTTGTTGGAAGCTGTAGTGATACAACTTCTATGTTTTCTCTAAAAATCATCCATATCCAAGCTTCCCTTTGAATAATTTGCTACATTACCTTCAAAGAAATTAGTCTTTTGTTCGTTAAAACTACTAAAATTATCTACCCATTTGATAGGATGAGATACATTGTAAAGTTTTTTTAATCCTACAGCATGTAGTCTTTCATCTGCCAAATATTGTATATATTGTTCTATAATATCATCTGTAAGACCTAGTATCTGACCTTGAGTTATATATTGACCCCATTTAACCTCTAAATCAACAGCATCTCTAAACATTTGATAAATCTCTTCTATAAATTCAGTAGTAAATATCTCAGGTCTCTCTCTCTTTGTAACATTTATCATATTTTGAAAAATCAATAGATGGGTAACTTCATCCCTTTGTATAAATCTAATCATCTGTGCAGTACCTAACATCTTATCACTTCTAGCTAATGTATAAAGATATGTAAATCCACTATAAAAATATATACCCTCTAAAATTTGATTTGCAAACATAGCTTTAACAATATTCTCATCACTTGGATTTTCAGATAAATTATCATAAACTTTAGCAATCGCATCATTCTTTGATTTTAATTTCATATCGCGTCTCCAAAGTTCGTAAATTTCATCCGAATTTGTAGAGATACTATCAACCATAACAGCATAACTTTGAGAATTACCAGAAACAGAAACTTTATCTTTATGTCTTACAATAATAAATGATGATGGAACAGTTACAGAATATATTTTTCCATCATAGTAATCTTTCGATTTTTTAATACTACGACCTGAAACATAATCTGTATCTACAAAATTTATAGTCCAATAATCTCTGCTTTTGTCTCCTAAATCTTCACCTTTCAATCCACAGACTGATACTACTGACATAACTTTATTGATGGCTTTTTTATTAGTATTTGAATATCTTAACAGTCCACTACTTCTTGAACCATCCCAATAGGTAAGTTCATTAATAAAATCAAGACCCCAACTGATAGAAATTTCATCCAATTTTAACCAATTGAACTCTTTATCCATACTAGCATTAGTCCATATATAAATATTTTTATATCCATTCGACATATCTTTTTCAGAATATTTTAAATTACCATCTTCAATAATTTTGAGTAATCTTTTTATTTTTCGATCTTTCTTTAGATAGAACTTATACATTACTCCATTTTTAGTAACATTACCGTTATTACTGATTGTTCCATCTGCTTGATATGCAACTCTTAATCTATCCAATGGAGAAAAATTAACCTCTTTTATAGAATTTAAATAACCACTTACTGGAGCTTTATGATTATGAAGAGATATAGTTTCAGCAAGTTCAACTTCAAAACGATTACCCATTCTTGTATTATGTCTAACCATTCGATGATTTGGGGTTACAGATAAATTATATCTTTGACCTTTAAAATTATATATATCACCTTGGTAATCTCCAACAATTATTTCAGTTGGTTTTGTAAAATTTATCTCACCATTCTCGTGATAATTAGCAATTAACGATTCATCTGTAATATCTCTAAAATCTATAAAACCATCATTTGTTAAAACTTCAGTACCCTCAACATAACAATGAAGAGCCTCCTCGAAGGCTTGTCTAACTAGAATTATATTAATCTCTGGTGATGTTATAAATGGATTTAAATTATCGATAATATTATTTGTTTGGAGAGAATCCATAAAGATTAATTGAGCTAAAACCTTATCATAAGCCGACTTTTCATTATCTGTTAAGTGTTTATAATCATTAATATCTCTAGTCATATCAACTTCTTTTGGAAACCAAGTGTTATTTAACATAATCTCCCAAAGGTTATAAGCCCATTGATACTTAATATCATTCAATTCAAAAATACCTGTTGGATTACCACCAAATATTTTTCTATCTTTTGTCTTCTCTGTAGAATCAGGGTTATATATTTTTTTTCTAATCAAATTATTCTCCTCTATAAATCTATATTTATTATAACCAAAGTAAGTAAATTTCATAATTAAGAGTAAAATAGTCTTAATTTAATTTTTTTTATAGCTTGTTTTGATACAATCAGTAAAAATTCATATATAACTAAGGAAAGAAATGGAAAATTTACACTTTATTAAAGATGAGATGTTAATACATATTCCTATATGTACACACGCTAACCCACAAAGTATACTTATTATAGGTGGTTGTGATAAGATTATAGAAGAGGTAAATAAACATAATATAATCAAAGATATTCTACAAATAAAAGAAGCTGATGCTCAAGAAGCTGTAAAAGATTTAGATGAAGATAGATTTGATATTATTGTTATTGCTACTGATGCATTTATAACTGATAGATTATTTTGGGGATTTTTAAATAAAACATTGACTCCTAAAGGGGTAGTATCTACAGTATCAAGCAGAATACTAACTCAAGAAGATGAAGTAGTAAAAGAGCTAGAAACAATTGGTGAAATATTTAAAATTGTAATGCCATATAGATATGAAGCATCTGCTCATGGAACAGGTTTATCTTGTAGAAATGCTATTTTAGCAAGTCATTCTTACCATCCAACTGCTGATATTAATCTTCAAAGAGCTGATTTAACTGATGGATTTAACTATTATAATTCTGATATTGCAATTGGAGCTTTTCACCTTCCAACAGTTACAAGAAAAAGATTTTTGGGACTTATTAAACTATAATGGATTTTGAATATGCAGTTGCCCTAACAGGAGGGATTGCCTCTGGTAAAAGTACAGCTACTATAATGTTGTCCCTTTTTGGGTTTCGGTTTATTGATGCAGATAAAATTGCTCATCAAATTATAGAGACGCAACATCAAAAGATAATAAATATTTTTGGAGAGACTTCTATAGTAGATGGTAAGGTTGATAGAAAAGCTTTAGGTAAAATAATCTTCTCAAATAAAGAAAAAAAGAAAGAATTAGAAGAGCTTATGCATCCTTTAATCTATAAAGAAATTCTAGCACAATCTAAACGACAAGATAAACATCAAAAACCATATTTAATTGATATTCCTCTATTCTTTGAAAAAGGTAATTACCCAATTGCAGAATCTGTTGTTGTATATACTCCAAAATCAAAACAGATACAAAGATTAATGGATAGAGACAATATAACTAAAGAAGAAGCTATACAAAAAATAGAGTCTCAAATGCCAATAGAAGAAAAAAGAAATAATGCTACTTATGTAATAGATAATAGTGGAAATCTAAAACTACTTGAACAAGAATGCGAAAAAGTAAAAAAGAGTATTTTATCTAATTCACTGTATTAATAAAAGCAACGAACTATTTTAATTAGGAGCGAATAATGACTGTTACAAAATATAGTGCAAATGGGAATGACTTTGTTATATTTCATACTCAAGAAGCAAAAGATAGAAGTGAATTGGCTAGAAAACTATGCCATCGTCAAAATGGTGTTGGAGCTGATGGACTTGTTGTTTTATTACCTCATAAAGAGTATGACTTTGAGTGGGAGTTTTACAACTCTGATGGAAGCTTAGCAAATATGTGTGGAAATGCGAGTAGAGCAGTAGCTCATTATGCTCATGAAAAAGGAATATCAAAAGATAATGTGTCTACCTTTTTAACAGGTGCTGGAGTTATTAAAGCATCTATAAATGGTTTGTATATAGTTAGTGATATGACTTCTCCAATTATTGAGAATAAGAATATAAGAGAATTTGATAATGATTGGTGGCTTATAGATAGTGGTGTACCTCATTTGGTTAGTGTTAGAAATTCGATAGATAAATTTGACATTATGCAGATGAAAGAGTTAAGACATAAATATAATGCAAATATAAATATTTATACTATTAAAGATAATAAACTATTCGTACGGACTTATGAAAAAGGTGTAGAGGATGAAACTCTAGCTTGTGGTACTGGTATGGTTGCTTGTTATATAAAGGCACATAAAGAAGGTTTAATTCAGGATATGACAGCAGTATTTCCAAAAAGTCAAGATGAATTATATGTTAGTTATGAAGATGGTATATATCGTTTTGGAGGACAAGTTACTAAAACATTTATTGCAGAAACTCTAATATAAGCATTATTTAAGGACTGAAAGACTATTATTGAAGTCCTTAAATATAGGTGTGATCGCGTAGCTCAGTTGGTAGAGCACTACCTTGACATGGTAGGGGTCGTTGGTTCGAGTCCAATCG
>Ga0256837_1002154_pt1 | contig 12544 bp, 10 predicted proteins | sample 4562384metaG_FD_185976 | JGI IMG/M metagenome (GOLD analysis project Ga0256837, IMG submission 185976) | Hydrothermal vent microbial communities from Guaymas Basin, Mexico - 4561-384 | ecosystem: Environmental > Aquatic > Marine > Hydrothermal vents | place: Mexico: Guaymas Basin | collected... | reverse complement strand
GGTGTCAATAAACAATGCAAGATTTAAGTTATTATGAAATATTAGAAATATCACAAGATGCTGATAAAACAACAATTAAAAAAGCATATAGAAAAATGGCAAAAATGTATCACCCAGATAAAAATCAAGGTGACAAAGAAGCAGAACATAAGTTCAAGCTGTGCAATGAAGCTTACCAATGTTTGAGTGATGATAAACAAAAAAGTATTTATGATCGTTATGGTAAAGAGGGTCTTGCTGGCATGGGTAGCGGTGGTGGTCGTTCATCTGGAGGTTTTGATGATTTAGGTTCTATGTTTGAAGAGATGTTTTCTGGTTTTGGGGGTGGTGGTTCTCGCCGTCGTCAAAATCCAGCAGATATGGAAAAATATCCACTTGATATGAATATAGACATGTATATCTCTTTCAATGAGGCTATTTTTGGCTGCGAGAAAGATATAGAGTATACCTACAAAAAAGCTTGTAAACCTTGTAAAGGTACTGGTGCTAAAGATGGAAAACTCTCTACATGTAGCCAGTGTAAAGGTCAAGGTCAAGTTATGATGCAACAAGGTTTCATGACTTTTTCTCAAACTTGTCCAGTTTGTCAAGGCTCAGGTTCAGCCCCTGCATCTTCATGTAAAGATTGTGGAGGAAGTGGTTACAAAGAAGAGCATGGAAATGTTACAGTTAAAATTCCAAAAGGGATTGATGATGGTAATCGTTTAAGAGTATCGGGCAAAGGTAACATTGGAAAACGTGGAAACCGTGGTGATCTATATGTTACATTTAGCGTAAAACCTGATAAACACTTCCAAAGAGAAGGAAATGATGTATATATTGCTATTCCAGTATTTTTCACTCAAGCAGTAGCTGGAGATACACTAACTATACCATCACTAACAGGGGAGCTAGAACTTAAACTTGATGTTGGAACCAAAGATAAACAACACTTTACTTTTCGTGGTGAAGGTATAGATGATGTTCATGGTCATGGAAAAGGTAATTTAATCGCTCAAGTAAATATTACTTACCCTAAAAAATTAAATGATGAACAAAAAGATTTACTTACAAAACTTCAAGAATCATTTGGAATAGAAGAGTCAAAACCACATGAAAGTGTACTTGATTCAGCTATTGACAAAATGAAAAGCTGGTTTAAATAGCATGAATAGAGATCACCTTAAAAATCAACTCTCAACATTAGCATTATCTATGTTTAGAAAAGATTTTTTTGGTATATATCATGGAAGCCTCTCAGCTAAAACAGAATCAAATCGTTTTATTATCAACACTAAAGAAGCAATTTTTGATGATATTGATGATAAAAACTTAATAGAGTTATACTTTAAAAAAGATTATAGATGGAATCAAGCAAGTATTGATGCTAACATTCACCATAGTATTTACTCACAAATATCTGATGCGAAATTTATCTCTTTTTCCATGCCACCCTTTACTACTGCCTATTCACTAGAACATAACATAATAACACCTAAGGACTATTTTGGTTATAAGGAGATAGGGAATCTTGAGATTGTTGATCCAAAACAGTTTGATGATTGGTATGAACGCGCGCAAAGTGAGATAGCCTACTACTTTCAAAGTAAAAAAACTGATATTATGGTTATTCGTGGATATGGTGTATACACATTTAACCGTGATTTACATAAACTTGCTAAAAAAATTGCAATTTTAGAAAAAAGTTGCAGACTCCTACTTTTGGATAATGAGACAATAGACTCTAGCTTCGATTAAAATTCTTAACTTTCATAAAGGTTTAATGCTAATTTACATAGAATAACAAAAATATTCTACTTAAGGCTTTTACCACATGATTACATGGATGCAGAGACATAAAAAATGGCTCATAATTACTATTTGGATTTCTACTATCGCTTTTGTTGGTGCTGGTTTTGTTGGTTGGGGACAATACTCTTATGGAGATAAAGCTGGAGCAGTTGCTAAAGTTGGGGACATAGAAGTAACTCAAGGACAATTACAAAAAACTTACTCAAATCTTTATGCTCAATATTCTAAGATGTTTCAAGGTAATTTCGATGAAGAAAAAGCAAAAAGTTTTGGACTTCAATCACAAGCACTAAATCAACTAACACAACAAGCACTTATTTTAAACTTAGCAGAGGCTTATAACTTAGAGATAAGCGATAAAGAGTTACTAGATGAGATTAAAACTCAAGAGTACTTTTTTCAAGATGGTGTTTTTGATAAAGAGATATATAAACAAGTTCTTTCAAGAAATAACCTTAGCATAAAAGAGTATGAGCAAGATGTAAAAAGAGATTTACTTTTAAGAAAAACTCTTAAATTATTACCAGTTGAAGCTAATAAAAATGAGTTAAAAATTATTGATACTATTGGTAATATTGCTGATAAAATCAACTACAAACTTTTAAGTAATAAAGATATTAGTATAGATACTTCAGATGAAAAAGTAAAAGCTTTCTGGGAAGGCATTAAAAACAATTTCATGACAGATATATCTTATGATGTTAAATATATCAAACAAGATAAACTAACAAAAGAGTTTGATAATGCTAAGATAACTGAGTATTATAATGATAACAAAACTCACTTTAAAGATAGTGATGGGAAAATACTTTCACTTGAAAATGCAAAAGAAAAAGTTTTAGCTAAACTAAATGCTAAAGAGACTAAAAAAGAAGCCCTACGTTCTTATATCGCTTATAAAAAAGGAAAACTTGATGAAAAACTTGTTAAAACTACAACTATCTCAGCCTCATCTAATCCATTTGGAAATGATGCAATAGCCAAAATTTCAAACCTTACAATGGCTGCACCATTTTTAAAACCAATCCTTATAAATGAAGATTACTATACATTTAAATTAGTTAAAGTAAATCCATCTTCTCCTAAAAGTTTTGAAGAAGCTAAAACAAGTGTACTTCCTGTCTATATTAATAAACAAAAAAGAGAAGAACTACTTACATTGGCTAAAAACTCAGTAACTACTTTTACTGGAAAAACTACAGCATTTATAACTATAACAGATACTAAAAAACTAACTGATTTAGATACTAAATCTGCTAATGATTTCTTAGTAAAACTATTTACTACACAGACTAAACAAGGGTTTATATCATTGGAAAATGGAAACATTGTTATGTATAACATTTTGGAACAAAAAATGCTTGCTTCAACTAATACTAATCCAAACAATCCAATTGTTAGATTAAAAAGTGCTATGTTTAACGAAGGTTTAATTAAAAAACTTCAAAACGAGTACAAAACAGAGATTTTTATCAAAGGACTCTAAGTTGAGTAAAACTGTTTTAGCCATTGATATTGGTTCAACAAAAATTTGCGCAATTATCGCTGAAGTATCAGATGATAATTCAATAGCTATTACTGGTGCTGGAACTGCTAAGGCTCAAGGTCTTAAAAAGGGTAGCATTACAAATATAGAACTAGCTTCTAAATCAATAAAGTCTGCTTTAAACGATGCTAAAAGAGTTTCAGGTAGTGATGTTAAAAGTGCTATTGTTTCTATCTCTGGAGCTTATACAAAAAGTTTAAACTCAAATGGAATTGTAAATATACAAAATAAAGAAGTTACATTTAAAGAGATTGAGCGTGTTATGCAAACATCTCTTTATAACGCTAACATTCCAAACGAATACGATGTACTTCATGCACTTCCTTTTAACTTCAAAGTTGATGATCAAGATTTCATAGAAGACCCACTTGGGATGAATGCTTCAAGACTTGAAGTTGATACACACATAATAACTACTCAAAAATCAAATCTAAACAACTTAAAAAAAGCTGTTCATGGTGCTGGTGTTGAAGTTGAAAATGTAGTTTTAAATGGTTATGCATCATCAATTGCAACTTTAAATGAAGATGAAAAAGAGTTAGGTGTAGCTATTATTGATATGGGTGGAAACACATCTAATATCACCATTCATTCTGGAAATGCTATTCGTTACAACGACTTCTTAGGAGTTGGTTCAAACCATGTAACATCTGACTTATCTATGGCACTTCACACACCTTTAAATGTTGCTGATTCTGTAAAACTAAATTATGGTTCATTACTAACACCAAGTAGTGATCTAATTGAACTTCCAATCATTGGTGATGAAAATACTACTCATGAAGTATCATTAGAAGTGGTTCACAATGTAATCTATGCAAGAGTTGAAGAAACTCTTATGATTCTTGCACAGTTTATTGAAAACAGTGGATTAAAAGACAAAATAGGTGCTGGTGTTGTTTTAACTGGTGGTTTTTCTCAGATGGAAGGTATCCGTGATTTAGCAATAGCTACTTTTGGTTCTATCCCTGTTCGTTTAGCAAAACCAAAAGAGATGGACGGACTTTTTGACAATCTCCGTTCAGCTGAGTACTCATCTGCTATTGGTCTTGTTATGTATGCAGCATCTTCATATACTCAGTATGAGATAGATGTAAATAAAAAAGTAAGACACACAAATGAAACACCTATTAAAGATGAATATATAGACTTTAACGATGAAAATTCAATACCAACTCCTCCAGTACAAGAGGAAGTTAAAAAAGATAAAATGATTAGTATCGTTTCTAAAAAAGAGAAGAAGAGTGACGAAGCAGGAAGCTTGAGCAAATTTTGGAACTGGGCAACTCAGTTATTTTAAGGAGAAAAGATGGAAGCATTTGAAGTAGTAGAAGCAAAGAACACTAATGGCGCAAGAATTGTAGCTGTTGGTGTTGGTGGCGGTGGTGGAAACATGATTGGTCACATGGTTAAAGAGGGTGTATCTGGTATTGAACTAATTATGATAAATACAGATGCTCAAGCACTTGATAATATGGGTTCTGTTTCTGCTATACAAATAGGAACTAAACTTACTAAAGGACTTGGTGCTGGAATGAAACCAGAGATTGGTAAAGAATCTGCACTAGAGAATTATGATGAAATTCGTGCAGCACTTGAAGGTGCTGACATAGTATTTATCTCCGCTGGACTTGGTGGTGGTACTGGTACTGGTGCTGCTCCTGTTGTTGCAAAAATTGCTAAAGAGATTGGTGCCTTAACTATCTCTATCGTGACTAAGCCTTTTAGTTTTGAAGGTCCTAAAAGAAATAAACTTGCTAAACTAGGACTAGATGATCTTAAAAAAGAGAGTGATTCTATAGTAGTTATTCCAAACGATAAACTTCTTTCTATTATAGATAGAAAACTTGGTATGCGTGATAGTTTTAAGATTGTTGATAGTGTTTTAGCTCAAGCAGTTAGTGGAACTTCTGGTGTTATTCTTTCAAATGGTGAATATGATATCAATCTTGACTTTGCTGACTTAAAAACTGTTATGAGTCATAAGGGTATGGCACTTATGGGTGTTGGTGAATTTGAAGGTGAAAATGCTGCATATGAAGCAATTAAAACAGCTGTCGAGTCTCCACTACTTGATAATATGTCAATTAATGGTGCGATGGGTGTTCTTGTTCACTTTCACATGCATCCTAACTTTCCAATGATGGAGACATCTGAGGCTATGATAGTTGTTCAAGAGAGTGCACATGAAGATGCTGATGTGATTTTTGGTACTTCAACTGATGACACACTTCCTGAAAACTATGTAAAAATAACTATTATTGCGACTGGTTTTGAAAAAGACTTAGCTACTGGGAGTGTAAATACTCCTGATGGTCCTGCTGAACCAGTTATGACGCCTAGAGTCCAACCTCGTTTAGTTGTTGGTGGTGACTTAAGTGGAGATCATTTAGATATTCCATCATATATGAGACGACAACAAGACTAGAAATCTTATATTAATTTTCTTTTATGTATAATCTACTAAATTAATTATACAAGAGAAAATCATGATAAACAAATTACTTCTAACACTACTTTTAGCTCTGAATGTTTTTGCATCTAATACAAAGATGCAAAGCCGTGAATTATCTACAAAAGATATGAAATCACAAAACAAAGAGATAGTCAAACTTGCTGCTGCTGCAATGAATAAATCACTCCCACAAACAATAGACAAATATACTACTTTAAAAACAGTAAAAGCAGATAAAGATACTATTGTCTACATCTATGAGTTAAATATTGCTCCAAAAACAGATGCTACCGTAAAAAAAGAAGATTACACTAGAATGAAAAAAGCTATTACTCGTGGAACTTGTGCTAGTTCAAAAAGATTTTTAGAATCTAATATAGCACTAAGATATATATACACAAGTAAATCTAGTAAAAAAGAATTATTTAGATTTGAAGTTAAACAAGAGTCTTGTTCTAAAATTTAATATATGACTAAAATTATGTCTATTAAAAATATCATTGCTTCTATAAATTTTTTTTCTTCATTAACAGAAGAACAACTAGGGCTTATTACAAATATTTCAGTAATAAACTCTTATAAAAAAAATTATGTACTTCATTATGAAAAAGAGGAATCTGATTCACTATTGTTTTTACTAGATGGTTCAGCAAAAGCATATAAAATTGATAAACATAAAAACGAGATTTTTTTATACTATATATCTAGGCACACACTTATCTCAGATATTAAAAAAGATAAAGTTTACTCATTTTCAAATATTTCTTTACTTGAGGATTCACAAGTATTAAGCATAAATTATAAAAAATTTAAAAAATACTTTCTGAACAATGCAATACTGCATAAAGAATTTACAAATGAAATCATCTCAAAATCTGCTCAACTTCACTCACTTATCAATAGAGAGTTTGTTTTCAATTCAGTAGCTAAAGTCGCTATGATGCTTAGTAATGATTTAGATATATTTAATACACTTAAAAGAAGTGAAATATCACTTATCCTTCATATCCAACCTGAGACACTTTCAAGAGTCTTAAACCGTTTTAAAAGAGATGAGTTAATAAGTATAAAAAATATGAAAGTTAGCATCTTAAATAAAGAAGCTTTAAAATTAGTATATGAGGAACTATAATGAATAAAATTAAAATTCTTGGTGCATTCATCTTTATTTTTTCTATATCATTAGCATTTATTTTTAATTATTCATCTAAAAAAAATATAACACATACGAAACTAATAGAAACTATTAAAGAACAAAAAGAATTTATTCAAGAGATATCTAAAAATATTTTCTATATCTATAAAAATCAGAATCAAGATACCAAGAAATTAAATAACACCATAAAAACATATCTAAAAAATATGTCTAATAAAGAAAATGAACTTTACAGAACTGATAAAATTATAAAACTTTGGAATATATTTTATCTACATGTACAACATTTTAGAGATCAATCAAAAATAAAATCACCCTACTCAAATATACTACTTGAAAAAGAAGTAAATAATATTTATAATACAAATTTAAAACTAATAATTGAATTTAATAAACTTTTACAAAAAGAACAAGTAAGTTTTAATAAAACTCAAAATATTTTAACAAATCTACAATACCTACTATTTACAGGACTATTTTTACTACTTATATATATTTTTACACAATTAAAATCTTTAATAATATTTGTACAAGATTTTTTATTTAAATCTAAAAGAATAATTAATAATTCTAGTATAAAAGAGCTAAAACCAATCAACATACTAGATAATAACCAAGATATTTATCAAGCAGAAAATAATTTTAATACATTAGTTTCTAAAATTAATAAAAGTGTAGACAACTCTGCTAAATCAATAGAACATTCAAACAAATCACTTGAATTACTAGAGCTACATGTAGAGGAACTATTAAACTTTATATATGATATGAACAATGATAAAATAGATAATGAACTTCGTAAAAAAGAGGATGCTATTATTCAATCTCTCGAAGAATTAGGCGCAAAAAAAATAAAATTAAAAAATCTAAAAAATGATTTAGATAACTTAATTTCACATTCAAAAGAAAATTAAACTTAAATCTACGAATTAATCTAAAAATTGACTATAGTCAAATTTTAAAACTCCAAAAAATAATATTATACATAGTTAGTTAATTTAAGGAGAATAGAAATGAGTAAATATGTTAGTAAACTTGCTACACTTGTTTTAGGTGCTTCACTTGCTGCAACAACTGCGTCAGCTGGTGGTGAACTTCAAAAAGTGATGAAGGCAAGAGGATTATCTGAAACTGATATAATTCATGCTGCTAAAACTTATACACCAAGTGGTGGTAGGGATGAATTTATGGTTTTCAGTTCTGGTGGACAGTCTGGACAAATGATGGTTTATGGCGTTCCAAGTATGAAAATATTAAAGTACATCGGTGTATTTACACCTGAGCCATGGCAAGGTTATGGATTTGATGAAGAGAGTAAAAAAGTTTTAAGACAAGGTAATATCCGTGGTCGTGAAATTAATTGGGGAGATACTCATCACCCTGCACTTTCTGAAACTAAAGGTGTATATGATGGTAAATGGTTAGTTATTAACGATAAAGCGAATCCTCGTATTGCTGTTATTGATTTAAATGACTTTGAAACGAAACAAATTGTTGTTAATCCTGTTTTTAAATCAGATCATGGTGGAGCTTTCTTTACTCAAAATTCAGAGTATATCTTAGAAGCTTCTCAATATGCTGCACCTTATGATAATAATTATCATCCTATTGAAGAGTACAAAGAGACATACCGTGGTGGTATCACTTTTTGGAAATTCAACAATGAAAAAGGTCGTATTAACCAAAAGAAATCTTTTGTTCTTGAACTTCCTCCATATATGCAAGATTTAAGTGATTCTGGTAAAGGTGTTTCTGATGGTTGGGGATTTACTAACTCATTTAACTCTGAAATGTACACAGGTGGTATCGAAGTAGGTATGCCTCCATTTGAAGCTGGTTGTTCAAGAAACGACACTGACTTCTTACATGTATATAACTGGAAAAAATTAGAAAAACTTGTTCAAAACAAAAAAAACTATAAAGTAATTAATGGAATAAGAGTTGTTCCAATGAAAGTTGCTGTTGCAAATGATGCACTATTCTTAATTCCAGAACCAAAATCACCACATGGTGTTGATGTTTCTCCTGATGGTGAGTATATCGTAGTTTGTGGTAAACTAGATACACATACTACTGTTTACAAATGGAGTAAAATCAAAAAACTGATTAAAAATCATAAATATGTAGGAAAAGATCCATACGGTATCCCTATCTTAAGTATGAAAGATTCTATGCATGGTCAAGTTGAATTAGGTCTTGGGCCATTACATAATCAGTACTCTAATGTAGATGGTGAAATCTACACTTCACTTTATGTTGATTCACAAATCGTTAAATGGAACTATAAAACTTTAAAAGTTTTAGACAAAGTAAATGTTCATTATAATGTTGGACACTTATGTGGTATGGAAGGAAAATCTGCAGATCCTCAAGGTAAGTATATTATTTCATTAAATAAACTTGCTATCGATAGATTTGATCCAGTTGGACCACTACACCCACAAAATCACCAATTAATTGATGTAAGTGGTAAAAAAATGGACCTTCTTTATGATATGCCAATTCCTTTAGGTGAACCTCACCAAGCAGTTGCTATTCGTATGAGTAAATTACACCCTGAAGTTAGATATAAAATGGGTACTAACTCAAGAACTGGTAAAATCTCAAAAGGTAAATGTTTAGCAGGTCAAGAGAGAATTGTAAGAAAAGGTCACAATGTTGAAGTATTTGCTACACTTGTAAGATCTCATATCAATCCTGAAAGAATTACAGTTAATAAAGGTGATATAGTGACTATTCACTTAACTAACCTTGAAAGAGCTGAAGATGAAACTCATGGATTTACTGTAGATCATTTTGATACACATGCATCAATTGAACCTGGTAAAACTGCTACTGTTAAATTTAAAGCTGATATCGAAGGTGTTTTCCCTTACTATTGTACAGAGTTTTGTTCTGCACTTCACTTAGAGATGATGGGTTACTTAATGGTTAAAGATCCGAACAAAAAATATGTTTCGGCTCAAAAACTTAAAATGAAAACTATGTCTACTGCTGAGCTTAAAGCTGAGTATAAAAAAACTGTAGCTGTTAATGATGCTACTGATGCTGTTATTCAATCAGTTGTTAAATTCTTAAAAGCAAATCATTATGAAAAATTTCCAACTGTAAAAGCACTTGTAGTAGATGCTCTTGATCAATATGGAAAAATTGCAGGTCAAAAGAAAAAATCTGATGAGTTTGTTAAAAAAGGCGACTATGAAAAAGCTGTTCTTTTTGAAAATATGATTTGGCAATACATGGTTAAAACTGCAGATGTTGGAATCAGAGCTAAGAACTTACTTGTTAAAAAAGTTTCAACTAAACAATCTGCTTCTGCAGCTGCTGGTGAAAGAGCATTTGGTGAAGGTGGATGTGGTGGTTGTCATGTTATCGGTAAAGTTTCATCAGGTCCTGATTTAACTGGTGTACTTCAAAGACATGAAAATGCTGAAGCATGGGTGAAAGATTTTATTTTAAATCCTTCTAAAAAATATAAAGATCCATATGTAAAAGGAATGATTAATTACTTTAATCTTAGAATGCCTAATCAACATATGAATAAAACTGAAGCTAAAGATATCGTAGAATATTTTAAATGGGTTGATGAAAACGCAAATTTATTCTAAAATATAGAGACTTCAAACCTCTAAAAGACAAAAGAGTTTAAACTCTTTTGTCTACTTCACTTATCCTTGATATATATCATAAGTTTATTATATAATTTTAGCTATAATGGTTCAAACTTTATATACAAGGAACTACTATGAATCCAAGTCTTCTCAAGGCTAGAATATTTACATTTTTAGCTTTAGTTATTTTAACATTCACTTTTACATTTCCAATGATTGCTTTTCATGGAACACTCAATAAAATTGAGGCAGGAAAGATTGATGAAATTTCATCTTTAAGCAAATCGGTATGGAATTTATATAACAAAGGTAGATATAAAAGTGTTGCAACTCCTAAAAGTGCTCATGATAATTTAGATAAAATGATTGATAGTGAGTCAGAAATCGGACCAGCATCTTTACCTATTTGGGCTGTGTCACTTGAAGCTCCAAACTACCCTAAGAAAGCATTTCCTGAGGGAATTCCAGTATATTTTCACTTTGATGGATACAGTGGAGAAGTTCATGAAATGGATACTATTAATCACTATGTTGGTATGGATCCAATGTGGAGAGGTGGACATTTTGAACGTGCTATTGGAATTTATGCACTTTTAGGATTATCATTTTTAATGATACTTTTTATGGCATACAATAAAAAAATCTTTTCTTATGTAATGCTAATTCCTATTTCTCTTCCTTTAATCTTTATTGGCGATTACTCTTTTTGGCTTTACTGGTTTGGTCACAACTTACATGACTGGGGTGCATTTAAGATTAAGCCATTTATGCCAACAGTATTTGGCGATGGTAAAATTGCCCAGTTTACTACGCATTCTTACCCTACAATAGGCTTCTATATGATATTGTTAATTAGTCTTTTTAGTCTTTTAGCATTTTTTGCTAAACAAAAAGCTCTAAGAGAGATGGAAGAACAAAAATAGGTTAAATGGTTTAAAATGCTTAAAACTATATTAATTATTATTGTTTTTATTGTTAATTTATATGCAAATATACTTCAGGATGCAATAGATAGTGCACCTGATGGTTCAATTTTAAAACTTCCTAATGGAGTTTATAAAGGATCAATCCATATAGATAAAGCATTGTCCATTATAGGACAAGGAAAACATGTTGTAATTGATGGTGAAAACAACGGAACGGTTATAAAAATTGAAAGTTCATATGTTACATTGAAAAATCTTACTATTATTAACAGTGGAGATAGACATGAGAATCTTGATGCTGCTATCTCTATGAAGAAAATAAAAATGAGTAAACTTAAACAGTGTGAAGTTAGTAATTGCACAATTAAAAATTGTCTGTTTGGTATAGATATGCAGATGGTAGATAATTCTATTATACAAAACAACTATATAACTTCAAAAGATGTTGATTTAGGACTTCGTGGGGATGGTTTACGCTTATGGTATTCAAATAATAATATTGTAAAGAAAAACTCTCTTGTAAATTCTAGAGATATGGTTGTTTGGTATTCACACGGAAATACAATTGAAAAAAACTTTGGTACACATGGTAGGTACTCTTTGCATTTTATGTATGCAGGAAAAAATTATGTAAAAAACAATACTTATGAATATAATTCTGTTGGTATATTCTTTATGTATTCTCAAGATGCTATAGCTATAGGAAACACTATTAAAAGTTCTTTAGGCGCTACTGGTATGGGTATAGGGTTAAAAGATTCATCTAATTTTATTTTAAAAGAAAATGTAGTTATATACTGTGCAAGAGGAATGTATATAGATAGATCACCTTTTGAACCAGGATCACACAATACTATAAATAAGAATAAGATACTTTACAATAGCGAAGGGATTCATTTTCATTCACTAAGCGTTGGTAACATTATTACTGACAATACTATTATGGGTAATATTGAAGATATTGTTAACGATAGCAAGCGTGATAGAATCTTAGCAAATAAAATTCTAGGAAATTATTGGGATAACTACAAGGGATTTGATAAAAATAAAGATGGCATA
>Ga0256837_1002153_pt1 | contig 12546 bp, 10 predicted proteins | sample 4562384metaG_FD_185976 | JGI IMG/M metagenome (GOLD analysis project Ga0256837, IMG submission 185976) | Hydrothermal vent microbial communities from Guaymas Basin, Mexico - 4561-384 | ecosystem: Environmental > Aquatic > Marine > Hydrothermal vents | place: Mexico: Guaymas Basin | collected... | reverse complement strand
CCTTGACACCGCCAAGTATCTCCGTCTGCTCAATCTTCTCAAAAATCCCCACTCCATAATCTTCATGCACCACATAATCACCTGCTTTGAGGTCATCAAGCAGTATGGAGCTTTTACGGCGGCGACGCTTTTTATCGGGTTTGTTAAGCGATATTACAAGCTCATTATCAGTGATAATATTTAAGATATACGGTGCTTCTTTAACGGTAATATGAGTTGTATCATAAATACCTGCCTGTTTTACAGTTGCTTTGTTTGCAGCAATAAGGGTTATCTTTTTCTCTTTATGTACTTTCAGAAGTTGCTCTACATTGGCAACAACTAACTCTTTAACACGCTCATTCTCAGGGAGTATCGGCAAGTTAAAAGCTTCTCGATCAATTTGCGGATCATTAATAGCATAGGCATCGATAAGCACATTCTCAAGATTTTTAGCAAGCATCGCTGTTTTGCCCTCTAAAAAGTTCTCTGCTAGTCCATCAAGATACCAAAATCCAAGAGAAGCAATATCACGAGAAAGCGCATCAAATGTACTTGTCTCTATTTTATGATTAAGATCATCAAACTGCTTGCTATCAAGAGAGAAAAAAGCGGCACTGATTGCTATAGCATCAAGCTCATCACCAATAGTTCTTTGGGTATCAAGATCAAAAGATTTAATCTGCTCTATCTCATTGTCAAAAAGTGATATTCTGTAAGGGTTTTTGGTAGCGGGTACAAAAATATCTATGATATCACCACGATGCGAGATCTCACCTGCAACCTGCACCATATCAACAAAGGTATATCCCCACTGTAACATCTTCTCTTTAAAGGCTTTGAGATCTATCTCACTGCCAAACTCAAGCTCCATACTCTCTAGAAGTTCTGCCTTTGGCAGCGGGAAAAGAAGTGTTTTTAAAGGAGAGATAACAAGGGGCTTCTTCTTGGCACTATGGTAGCTTCGCAGTGCTGCTAAGAGCTCATGAAGCTCCTCTTTGTATGATCGCAGATCATCACCGTAGCTTGGACGAAAATCCGGAAATAAAATGACCTCTTGTTCAAAAAAGTCAGCAACAGCTTTGAGTGCTTCTGCCTCTTTGAGATCTTCACAGATTAAAAGATCAAGCTTCTCTTTTGAACTGTTTTTAAAATAATTATAGAGTCTTGCCTGTGACATTATTTTCCTCTGATATAGTCTTGTTTTGATCTTTTTCACTACTTGTTTGTGAAACAATCTCAATCTGTTGCATAGCTGAAATTATTGATTTCCACGGAACTTTTTTCTCTTTTTCAAAAATTTCATTATAGTTTTTTTGTGTCCACTTTATAAAATAGTAAGGGTTTAACGGTCTTTGTAAAAATCGAATCTCATAATGCAGATGTGGTCCACTGCTCAGACCAGAGTTTCCACTATATGCTATAAGATCTCCTTTTTTTACAAATTGTCCTGATTTTACAACGACTTTTTTTAGGTGTCCAAAATAGGATTTAAAACCATATACATGTGTTAAAATCACCAAATTTCCAAAACCGCTTCGCTTGTGGTAGCCGGCCCATTCAACAATTGCATCAGCAGTAGCATAAACTGGAGTATTTCGTTTTGCTTTCATATCACTTCCGCGATGAAACTCTTTTTTATGCAATGTCGGATGCATTCTATATCCAAACTTACTCGTAATTCCATTATATTCAATAGGTGTTCCACTTGGAATCAATCGTAACAATGTTGCTCTTTGCGAAGATGTCAGCTTTGCACTGTTAACCCTCTCTGACAAAGTCTTATCACCAAGAGGTTTGAGACCTATAAGTTTTTCAATCTCACTTAAAGAGTCTGAAAGCTCTTCTAGATCCTTTTTTTTCTTTGCAAGATGTGCCTCAGTCTCTATAGTTTTACTCTCTAAATGTATATATGCTTTTTCAAGATTTGCTTTTTTCTTTTCAATATCTGTTAAAGTATGATTAAGATAAAAAACTGTTCCAACAGAGAAAAAAAGTAATAAAAAGAGGAAAATTCCACTATAGATCAAAATTTTCTTTACCATTTTATGAACATTAAACTCTTTTGTTCCCTGGTCATCTTCTATGGTAATAGTAAAATGCTTATCCATGTTCACTCCTTAAAAATGCTTCTACAACACTAAAAGATCCAAAGACAAGATACGACTCATCTGCATTTGTTGTCGTAAATGTATCCCATTGAATTGCTAATTCATCAAGAGTATCTTGAAGATAACTACTCTCTTCTATTCTGTTATTATAAACATCTATCAGCGAAACAGACGTAATGATTGGTTTTAAAATTCGAAGAATCTCTTTATAGTTTTTATCTTTATAGCTATTATAAACTAAAATATATTTTTTACCTTCTAAACTTTTAACTATGGATCGGGCAGCTAAAACATTATGTCCTACATCTATAATAATATTTTTTTTCAACTCTGTTAAACGGCCAAAAAGCCTTGCATTATAAAAATCTTCTTTTTTATATGCTATATGCAAATATTTAAGAACAGCAATTGATAAGGCAAGATTGTCTTGTAAATAAGCAGGCAGATGCTCATCCTTGGCAATAGTGTGAATATTTTCATAATCTTGCTGATCTAAAAGTTCATCAAAATAGTATGCTTTGATCTCTTTTTGTAATTGCAACTCCAAAAGAACTTCTTGTACCTCTTTATAGGTTTGCTTTGCAAGTAAAGCAGTTTTTTGTATTGCATTGAGTTTCGTCTGTGCAATGGCACGTATATCTTTGCCTAAAAAAGATTCATGATCAATATCTATAGGAGTAACTACTGTTAATAGATTTGTAAAAACAGCTGTTGCATCGTACTCTCCGCCAAGACCAGCTTCTAAAATAATATAATCACACTTTGAACTAAAAAAAAGCATAGCAAGCAGTGTTGTATATTCAAAATAACTTAAACTTTTAATTTCATCCTGAGTCAATAGTGTTAAAAGTTCTCTGTGCGTATCCTCTAAAAGTTCCATGGAAACATCATTTCCATTAAACCAAATACGTTCATTAAACTTTAAAATATGCGGTGAAGTATAGTGACCGGTATTATATCCCAAGCGACTAAGAGCAGTTGCTAAAAATCTTCCGCTTGTTCCTTTACCATTGGTACCGACAATATGTATAATTTTTGCAAGGTCGAAGTTTTTTTGAATTCGTTTATATACACGGGGCATACGTGTATAATCTATTTCATCATAAAAAAGCGGTTTGGCATTTAAAAAATCTTCTAACACTATTTTTTGTACTCTACCCTGTTTCTACCATTTTTCTTAGCAAGATAAAGATACTCATCTGCAGAATTAATCGTTGCTTGTAAAGAGATATGTTTTGATCGTTCACTGACACCTGCACTTGCCGTTACTTTAATACGTTCTCCTTTATAGATAAAACGAGCCTGTTGAACATGTTTAAGTACTTTCTTTGCAAAAGCCACACCCCCTTGCACATCTGTATCACTCAGTAATGCCAAAAATTCTTCTCCTCCAAAACGACCGACTATATCAACACTTCTTGCCTCTTTTTTGAGAATTTTTGAAAAAGCTGATAACACAGCATCCCCTGCTTCATGTCCATATGTATCATTTACATTTTTAAAATGATCCAAGTCAAACATAACAATGACATAGTTTCTCTCATAGCGCTGATATTCTGCCTCTTTGAGTTCTAAAAATTCATCAAGAGCACGTTTATTATAAAGCTTCGTTAAAAAATCCTCTTTAGAATCTTTTTTTGCTTTTTCTAACTCCTGTTCAAGTTTTTTTACTTTTTTACTTAAAGCTGAAACATCAGCATTATGCCCTTTGAGATCGCGACTTAAGAGTTCAGTATTTTCTTCTAACGCAATTGCAATAGTAAAAAGCTTTTTATGAGCAAGTTTAAAATTTACAGAAGACTCTTCAGTGTAAGACTCAAGCTCTTTTTTAATAGCCTGTACCTCTGCATTTGAGTTATCCGAGCTCTCTATCATATCAATTAAACGTAAAGAGAGTTTATCTAAAACACCATCGATCGATTCAACCATCTCTTTTACACTCTCTTTATCAAGTGCAATACGAAGTGAAATCGCTGATTTTATCTCTTTTTCTATATTCTCATCGTCTAATACAGCAGGATTGTTTTTAATCTTTTCACTGATATTTGCAATTGTATCATTTACACTAGAAGCAATAGATGGAACAAAAGAAGCAACGAGAAGTTTGGATATTCTTTCTAAGTTGCTTTTATCCATACTCGTAGATTTTGTATCTGCAACTAATTTTAAATTTTCTATTGTTTTTTTCAGATCACTGCTGTCAACTTCACCAAGAGTGCGTAACTCTTCTAAAAAAGTATCATCATAAGTTGTCAAAAAATTCACCCATCTCTGACGAAAACTATCCAGTTGTTCAGGTGTCGGTGCATTTTCTAAAAGCTCTATACTTTTTTGTGCAAGTTCACTTGCTTCTTTGTTGTGAAGTACCCGTATAGCCTGTAAAGCACGTTTGCATAAAAGAGATTGTGCTTCTAACTGATTGGAACATTGTGTAGGGTTTGTACGATTCAGTTTAGAGATTAAAAAACGTACAAATTCACTCATCGTTTTAATACGATAATTTTGTAAATCTTTTTGAAAATCTTTACTCAACATTTTCTTAAATTTATCAACATGATTACAGTCTTCAACACTCATCTTTGCACGAGTAGCCTCTTTGCAAAAAGCTTCTGCATAATAATCGGGGGTTAAAAGTTTCCCTTCTGCTTTCAATCTTTTAATTGCACTGTTTATAATTGTTTGAATTGTCATCTTATTCTCCTATTCTTGTACCTTCTGCTGCAATCTGAGCAATAAATGAAGTGATAGCTTTTTGTGTACTGTATTTTATCGCTTCAAAACGTTCTTGATCGGTTATAACTGCATTCGGGGCTATGGTAAAATCATATGTACCTGTAGCATTATACTTTTTTTTGATATCTTTTGTCTGTCTTAAAATATGTAAAGTAATTGTAGCACGATATGCAATAACAAATCCATCTTGGTTATACTGAATTGGACTGTAGTGTGGTTCAGAGACACTAAAATCCAAATGTGTTGTTGCATATTTTTTATCCACTAAAGAGGCACGAAAAATCTCAATAATAGCACGATCCACGGCATCTTTTATAAGTACGGTATTTTCAGGATCCTCTGCTGAGATAATTACATTTGTACTTATTTTCTCCCCTACAACTTTACGAGAATATTTTGAACTTGGTTTATAACCACATCCACTCATTTCAAGCAATACCGTAGCAAAAAATATGAATATGAGCAGATGTTTCATCACTTACCCTTTAATAACCAAGTTTACAAGTTTCTTAGGAACAACGATCTCTTTTACAATCTCTTTACCCTCAAGCCATTTGGAGACTTCTGCTTTTGCCGCTTCTATGATATCTTCTTTAGAGGCATCAGCCGCCACTTCAATTTCACCACGTTTTTTTCCATTAACAGAGACACCCAGTGAAATACTATCCTCCACAAAAACCTCTTCAATAATCTCTTGTTTGTCAAAGTTTTTGAGACCAAAATATTCTTCACTAATCTCAGAAGCCGTATGTGGAATTACCGGTTCCATAATAGAAGTTAAAATCCAGTATGCTTCACTCCATACATCGGCATTTTTCTGAGCATTAAGCGCATTCATCGCTTCCATCACACCTGCTATCATTGTGTTAAAAGTATAGCGTTCGTTATAAACTTCCTCCGCACGACGCAGTGCTTCATAAACTTTTTTACGGGCAAATTTCTCTTCTTTTGAGAGTTTGCTGTGATCAATCACCGGTTTACTCTCACATGCTACAACATGTGTGCTTCTCTCATAGAAACGTTTGATAAATCTGTAAGCACCTTCAACAGCACTATCATTCCACTCAAGTTCCTGTGTCGGTGGTGCAGCAAAAAGAATAAAAAGACGTGCAGTATCAGCACCATACTTTTCAATAATGGCATCCGGATCAACAGTATTGCCTTTTGATTTTGACATCTTCGCACCATCTTTAAGTACCATCCCTTGTGTAAGGAGTCTATCAAAAGGCTCATCAAAATCAAGGTAACCAAGATCTCTAAAAACTTTTGTAAAGAAACGTGCATACAGAAGATGCAGTACTGCATGTTCGATCCCGCCGATGTAGTGATCCACACCCATCCAGTACTTGATCTGCTCTTTTGAAAATGCCTCTTTTTCCCAATTTTGTGGTGATGCACAAAAACGTAAAAAGTACCAACTAGACTCAACAAAAGTATCCATTGTATCTGTCTCACGCAGAGCATCGCCGCCACATTCAGGACACTTACAATGTTTCCAAGTCGGATGTTTCTCCAGCGGGTTACCCTCTCCGGTAATCTCGATATCTTCAGGAAGCGCGATCGGGAGATTGGCTTTTTTCTCCATAACCAAACCACATTTGTCACAATGTACAAAAGGAATAGGCGCACCCCAGTAACGCTGACGACTTACACCCCAATCTTTTAACTTGTAATTTGTCGTCTTTTTACCGAGATTTTTGGCTTCAAACATCTCAATAATTTTCGACTGAGCCTCTTTTGAATTCATTCCGTCAAACTCTGCTGAGTTGATTAATTTTCCAACTTCAGTAAAAGCACTTTTACTAAAGTCATGTTCACCTTCATAGGGCACAATAACCGGATTGATTGGCAGATCATACTTTTTAGCAAAATCATAATCACGCTCATCATGAGCTGGAACTGCCATAACAGCACCACTACCATAATCCATCAACACAAAGTTTGCAATCCAAACCGGAACAGTTTTACCTGTAAGAGGATGTACAACACTCAGACCCAATGGCAAACCAGACTTCTCTTTTTGACGATCAATAGAAGAAGCATTTTTCATTGCATTGATTTGTGCAACAGTATTCTCATCTAGCAAATTGTTCTCAATCATATAAGTAACAATAGCATGTTCAGGTGCAAGCGCTGTATAGCTTACACCATAGATAGTATCAGGACGTGTTGTAAAGACATCAAAACTCTCAAACGTACTATTGAGTTTTGCTTTGCTTGGCTCATCGAAGTAGAGATCAAATGCCAAACCGTTTGATTTTCCTATCCAGTTCTCCTGCATAGTAAGTACCTGTTTTGGCCAACCACCCTCTAGTTTTTTGAGATCTGCCAAGAGTTCATCGGCATACTTTGTAATCTTAAAGTAGTACTGATTCATATCTTTTTTAACAATAGGTGTATCACAACGCCAACAACATCCGTCAATCACCTGCTCATTTGCAAGCACTGTCTGATCATGCGGACACCAATTTAGCATCCCTTTTTCACGGTAAAGAAGCCCTGCATTGTACATATCTATGATAAAACCCTGCTCGAACTTTGTATAGAGTTCATCACTTGTTGCAAATTCACGCTTGCGTGAAAATGAAAAACCAAGTGAGTAAAACTCATTTTTCATATAGTCAATATTATCATAAGTCCAAGATTTTGGATGGCTTCCGTTTTTAATAGCCGCATTTTCTGCCGGCATACCAAAACTGTCAAATCCGATAGGGTGCAGTACATTTTTGCCCTGCTGTCTGTGGTAACGTGCAAAAGCATCAGAGATTGAGTAGTTTCTTACATGTCCCATATGCAGACGCCCGCTTGGGAAAGGGAACATGGAGAGGATATACTTCTTCTCTTGTGTGAAATCTTCACTCGGTTCAAAACTCTCGTTTTGCTTCCAATACTCTTGCCATTTTTTTTCTATATTTTTTGCGCTATATTCCAAAGTTATCTGTCCTAATCAAAGATATTTATCTGTTTTTATATAAAGAGTCAGTACTCTTCATGTGTTTTTGAACTCTCAATGTAAACAAGTCCCATTGAAAATACATTAGCAATAAGTGCCCCGATTGCCAGTGCAATCGCCCATGAATCATCATGAATAATTACTAAAAATGCAAATGCCGGGATAAGGTGTAAATCTGCTACAAGGGATGAAGCCAACAACTCAGCAGAAAGCAGATTTCTTACACCAATTTTTAAAATTGTTGAGATAAGATTAACACTTGCAGCCACAAAAAGTGAGATTGCTGTGTTTTCATATAAAAACCCCGCTATAGAGGTTAAACTCATCAAAGAAAAGAATACATAAACAACCTTACCCCAATCCATCACATTTCCTTTAATTTATTTCATAAATTTAAGGGAAGCTACTCCCTTATTGTAAAGTCCATCGCACTAGTGCGACTACATTACTCCCGATTCATATTGCGCACGCATACGCTCTTTTTCAGCTTCACGTTTTGCTTTTTCAGCCAGTTTTTCATGATATTTTTTCACATCAAAACCAAAAAGCATCAATATCGGAGATGCAACAAAAATTGATGAGTATGTACCAACAACTATACCTACAAGCAACGTAAATGCAAAGGCGTGAATAATCTCACCACCAAACATAAAGAGGGTAAAGACCACAAAGAATGTTGTCAGTGATGTCAATGTCGTACGTGCAAGTGTACGAGTAATTGATTCATTGATAATTTCAGCTAAATTAACATTTTTAGATTTAACAATTCCCTCACGAATACGATCAAATACAATGATTGTATCATTTAATGAGTATCCAAGCAGTGTTAAAATTGCAGCTAAAACATCAAGGTTGACATCGATCTCAAAGAGAGCAACTGCCCCCATAGCGATTGAGACATCATGAATAAGTGCAGCAATAGAAGCCACTGCAAAACGCCACTCAAATCGAAACGCTACATAGATTAAAATTGCTGCAACAGAGAGAAAAAGTGCCATAAGCCCTTTTTCTTTTAACTCTGATCCAACTTTGGGCCCAACAATATCAACACGACGGATCTCAAACTTTCCAGTACCTTTGAGTGCTTCACGTGTTACATCACCAATATCCTGTGTTACATTGCCTGTTGTTGTCTTCATACGAATAACAACCTCATCAGGTGATCCAAACTCAGTAATAGAAGCACCGTCAAAAAGTTTGTCTCCTTTAAGACGCTCACGCATCTCTTTTATCGGTGCTGCTTTGTCATATTTTACCTGAACAATTGTTCCCCCGGCAAAATCAATCCCGTAGTTCAAACCTTTTGTAGCAAGAATTACATACGAAGCTAAAATCAGGATAATTGAGATAGTCATTGCGATTTTTGATTTTCCCATAAAATCAAATGGGCGTGTATATTTAAAAAATTCCATAATTATCCTTTAATCCCAAACCAAAAACGGTAATCTTTATTTTTAGCCATTTTTGACTCTAACATCTGATAAATTCCGTGTGTTCCTAAAATCGCTGTCAGCATTGAAGCCAAAATACCAATACTCATCGTAATTGCAAAACCTTTAATTGCACCTGTTCCATATACATACAGAACTACAGAAGCAATCAATGTTGTAATATTTGCATCCAAAATAGCTGTCATTGCATTAGAATATCCATCTTCAATTGCTTTATGCATCGACTTGCCTTCATAGATAAGTTCACGTATCCGCTCAGTAATAATAACATTGGCATCAACTGCCATACCAACAGTCAGAACAATACCGGCCATACCTGGCAGTGTCAGCGTTGCACCAAAAAGACTCATCACTGCTAAAAGCAGTAACAAGTTTGCAATAAGTGCAATGTTTGCAATAACACCAGCCATACGATAATAAAGAACCATAAATGCAATAACTAAAACAAAACCGCCAATTAACGCCACCATAGAGGCTTTAATACTATCCGCACCCAAGCTTGGTCCAACTGAGCGTTTTTCCAACATATATATCGGTGCCAAAAGTGCACCTGAACGCAGTGCAATAGCCAAATCTTTTGCTTCTACAACTGTGTAGTTACCAGATATCTGTCCAGCCCCTCCACCGATACGCTCATTAATGTTTGGAGCAGAGAAAACTTTGCCGTCAAGTACAATAGCCAGGCGTTTGCCTACATTTTTACCGGTAAAGTCACCAAAGATATCTGCACCTTCTGAGTTGAGTTTAAAATCAATTACAGGACGGTTGTTTTTGTCAAAACCGACATTTGCACCGGTTAACATACTGCCGTCTAAAATAGGAATTTCATGAACAAGGTACTTAATCTGAGGATTTTTTGCATCCGGAAGGATCACATCCCCATATGCAGCAGCATCTGCTTCACTCATATTGTAAACTCTTGCATTTCTGTCTTCATCAACAGCCATTAGCTCAAGTTTTGCAGCACGGCTGATAAGTTCACGGGCACGCTGTTCTTCCTGTGGCGTTTTAATCCCTGCAAGTTCTACAAGAATCTTCTCTTTACCCTGACGAGCAACAATAGGTTCTGAAAGTCCAAACTGATCAAGTCTGTTTCTAATTGTTTCAATAGCCTGATCAATAGCAAGTTTTTTAATCTTTACAACCTCTTTGGGAGTAAATGAAACTGTAATAACACTGCCGTTATTTGTAACTTTAGCACCTTCAACTTTTGATAAAAATGTATGAAAAGATTTTACCTCATCACTATCTAGAACTTCAAAACGAACACTGTTTTCATCAAATGTAAGCCCATCAATCAAGATATCATTTCTATCTGCATAATGTTTCACACTTGCAGCAATTGACTTAATACGACTTTTAATAGCTTCATCAGTTTTCACACCTAAAAGCATATGTAAACCGCCTTGTAGATCAAGGCCAAGGGTTATTTTTTTTCCACCTTCTGTCTGTAAAAGAGATGGAACAGAGAAGACTATTCCAAACACAATTGCCAGTGCAAAGATGACTATTCTATAATTAAGCTTCATCCTCATACTTCTTTGCAATGGAGTCTTTTGTAATTTTTGCGATTGTATCATCGTTCATTTTCACACTGAAAAAATGCTCTTCAACTTTATGTACTACTACGATAAAACCACCATTTGTGATCACTTTATCACCTTTTTTGAGTGATTCCATCATCTCTTGTTTGGCTTTAGCCTCTTTTTGTTGTGGACGAATAATTACAAAATACATAATTGCAATTAAAAAGATAAACGGTAACAGTTGAGAAATAATTTCCATGGCTGATGATTCCTTTAGTTAAAATTGCACAGATTATACAAAAAGTATACTAATAAGCTCTTAAAATTGTGTACAATTTCAAAATGAATACATTACTCAAAGATATTTTACTCGCAACGCTCACAGCACTTTTTTTTAGTGCTTTTATCTATTTTGAACATTATGGGCTTACAAGCAAACTTATAAATACACTTTTTGGTCTTGCTGCACTTGCTCTTTTTTTATACATTTCAAAACGTGCTGTTTTATTTGCCGGATTTATGATTGGACTGCTTTGGTTCTACTGGATTGGATATAGTTTTAAATACCAGGGTGTAGGCTATATGACTCCTATAGTTACAATAGGATTTGCCTTTATTTATATGCTCTTTTTTGCCCCGCTGGCGTTTACAAACAATCCCTTGATACGAGCAGTTCTGCTTTTTGCTTTATCATTTTTTGAACCTTTAGACTGGAACTGGATGCAACCAGAACTCTTGTTTGTCAATAGTTATTTTGGTGTTTATAAATATCAATTTGCCTTGATACTTTTAGCGCTATCGCTTCCATCTGTAATGCCTTTTAAAAAATATTACAACTATTCTGCACTTTTACTATTAGTAGCTGCACTCAATTATGGCTATCCTTTACAACAGAATGCTCCTTTAAAAATCAAACTTGTTCAAACAGATATAAAGCAAGAAGATAAATGGCAAGAAAAAAATCTCTATCCTACTGTTAGTATGCTTTTTCAAGAGATCCAAAAAGCAATAGAACAAAAGTATGATCTCATTATTCTTCCCGAATCTGTTTTTCCTCTTTTTATGAATAAAACGCCTGAGTTAATAAAACAGTTGAAGAAATTTTCTTATAATATTACCATTGTTGCAGGCTCTTTACTGAATGAAGATGGAAAAAATTATAATGTAACATATATGTTTGACAAAGGGAATTATCAAATAGCAAAAAAACTTGTGCTTGTTCCCTTTGGAGAGTACATTCCTCTGCCAAAATTTGCTCAAAAATTTATTAACGATACTTTTTTCAGTGGAGCAAGTGATTTTGTAACAGCAAAACATCCGACTGATTTTATAATCAAAGGTGTGAAATTTCGCAATGCTATCTGTTATGAAGCAACCTGCAAAGAGCTTTATGAGGGAGATGTAAAGTATATGATTGCTATGAGTAACAATGCCTGGTTTGCTCCTTCAATTGAACCAACCCTGCAAAAACTGCTTCTGGAGTATTATGCCCGCAAAAATGGTGTAACTATTTATCATGCAGCCAATTATAAAGGTACTGGTATTATTCAATAGACTGTACAGAAGTGCTAACATTCTACTAACACTTATAGCCTATACTTACAGAGTAAATATAGAAAAAGTCTATATACAAATTGTGTGCACGCTGAGTGTATAGACTTCCTTCTATAGGTCTTTGCCATTTGCATTCTTTGTCAATTTGACAAATACAGTAAGTTTATACTATCGAGGCTTATTGTATAAAAACAAAGAGTGCCTATGGCATAAAAATCTACGCCTTTTTTACCTACAAA
>Ga0256837_1002152_pt1 | contig 12551 bp, 12 predicted proteins | sample 4562384metaG_FD_185976 | JGI IMG/M metagenome (GOLD analysis project Ga0256837, IMG submission 185976) | Hydrothermal vent microbial communities from Guaymas Basin, Mexico - 4561-384 | ecosystem: Environmental > Aquatic > Marine > Hydrothermal vents | place: Mexico: Guaymas Basin | collected... | reverse complement strand
CTAATAACTCTTTTACTTTAGGTCTATTTTCATCTATCCAGCTACTCCACTCTTTATAAGAGCCATCTCTAAAGTTATCCCACTCTTTTTCATTATATAATTTTGTATGTGGTGCAAATCTTTGTAAAATATCCTCATAATTTTTAGTTCCATCATACACAACAGCCATTTTATTAATGCCTCTTTTATCTAACTCATCATATATATAATTTACTGTATCTGTGTAAGCAGTAAAAATAATTACTTTTTTATTTTTAGAATTTTTCTTATTATTCAGAATTTCTATAAGCTTTTCTAGTTTGGTATCTTTTGAAGTGAAGTTATTTTCTATTTTTATTGATTGTTCAAAGTGTCGAAGATTTAATAAAAGTTTTTTCAGAGCAGTTAAATCTTCATCTAAATCAGATATAAAATTATCTAACTCTCCACAAGCATCTATTTCAGATAATTTAATCTCTCTTTTCCCGATAGTTAACTCATCAAATACCTCATCACTTTGTTCTATATATTTATCTTGTTTAAGAGTTATATCTTGCCTATTATCTTTATATTTAACTGCTATATCGTAGATACTTTGATGATACTCATTAACTCTAATTATAGTATCATAAAATGATTTCCAAGATGATTCAAATCGTTTAGCAAGTAGAATATATATCATTTTAACTAAAGCTCTATCTCTTAGTTTTTCATTATGAGTCACATTACCTCTCTCCTCTTCAATGTAATAGGCAGGTTTATAAGCTGTTAATTTGGGAGGTAAACTATCAAACATATCTTTAAATGAACTAAAACTACCTATATCCTTTGGAGTAATAAATATATTTAATGGTTTTAGTTTTGTTGGAAACTTTAAATTTTCTATCATATTTTTTGTTCTAGCCACAGTAATAGAATCTGTAAGCCTTATAAATTCAGGTGGTAGTCTTTCTATAAATTTAGAGATTTTTTTATTATCAGATATAGACCATCTGTTAAACTCTCTTTGTGCTACTCTAAATGTACCATTTAAGCTTTTAATATCTAAGCTATCTAAAAATCCATCATCACTATCTTTGACTAATAATTTAAATTGGTTTTTTATGTCATTTAGTGAATTATTAATAGGAGTAGCAGAGAGTAAAAGAACTTTTAGATTTTGATTTGGTTTAAGTAGAGTCTCTACTAGGAACTTATATCTATTGGATCTAGCATTTCGTAGATTATGACTCTCATCTATAACTATTAGTTTTGGCTTGTCGCTTTGTAAATACTCTAAATCTATATCATCTTTCTCAAGCCTATTTTCAAATAAATCTGTATGATACCTAACTATATAATCAAAATTATCATCTTTAAACTTTGAATTTTTTCTTTTTAGATATTGTTTCCAGTTATATTCAAGTTTTTTAGGACAAAGCAAAATAGTCTCTCGCCCTTGAAATTGATAATATTTAATTACTGCTAATGCACTCCAAGTCTTACCAAGTCCAACAGCGTCAGCCAAGATAGCACCATTATAATGCTCTAGCATTTTTATAAGACTTCTTACCCCTGATTGTTGAAAATCATATAAACTATTATAAATAGTAGAATTTTCAAGTTTTCCCATCTCTCTATTAAATATTGGGTCATCTTGCTCTTTTAAAAGCTCCTCACCAAATAGCTCAAATAAGACTTTATAATATAACTCTTTAGGAGAATATTCTATAAATATTCTTTCTATCTGTTCTATTAAATATTTTTTAAAATCTACATGTTTCTCTTTTCCAGTATCATCTATTATCGTTTTTTTATAATGTGCTTGGGGTTTATTCCAGAGGTCATCAAACCACTCTAGTATATGTTGAAACTCATAATTATTCCCAGTTTCAGCAATATTAAGTTCTATATTATTAGTCTCTTTCAGACCTATACCAGCCTCTGTAAGATTAGAACTTCCCATTAAGAAACTTTTTTCATTATCTTTTTCAGTGTCAAAAACATAAGCTTTTGCATGACAAAAGTTAGGTTCAAGAGTTTTAACTTCTATTTTAGATTGTCTTAAAAATTTTACAGCTTCTATAGCTATACCTTTTAGCTTTAAAGAGGCTTCTATGCTTATATCTTCATTTAACAAATCTATTGTGTGGCTTTGTAACTCTTTTGTGCTAACTATATCACCCAAAATAAATCTATATTTTTTGATTTTCTCATTTGTCTTTTGGGATAAAAATCCTAATGCTCCAACAGTAAAATAACCTGTAACTATATCAAGAGTTCCATCATTAGCATAATCACTTAACCATTCATGTACTTTTTTATTTTTATTTTCATTATCTAGTAGCATATATCCACAACTCTCCAATATGTATCTTTTTTGTCATATATAAATCTATCATAACAAATATAACCAATGCCCAAAAAGATATACCTATATAAATTTCTAACATATTCATTAATTTAACTAAAGAGACTAGAATACTGATTAAAAATATAGCACTCATATTCCAAGGTAATATTTTTGCTAGTAAAATAAGTAAATCTACAACTATATCTCTATATATTCCTAGTTTTATAAATATAAATATAAATATATAGATAAAAAAAATAAGAAGAGGAAATATAAATATTAAATATGATACAAATAAAGCAACAATATAATAACCATTTAATATCAAACTATTAATCATAGATAAAATAGTAATCATCTGCTCCTGACCTAATATCTCTATTTTAATAATAGGAAAACTATTTGCTAATATAAAAAATATTAACCCTGTAATACTAAGGGCTAAACCTTTATTTATTAAATTATCATCTCTGTGATATAAAATACTATTACATTTTACACATAATGCACTATTATTATTTTTTATATTTATTTTTTTATGAAGAGTGAAACATTTATGACAAATAATAAACTTATCTAACTCTTTATCACTATTAATTTTAATTTCCATAACAGAGATAATAACATAAACTAGATTGAAATAAGCTATAGTATAATTTAGTTAAAAAAGGATTTTTATGAACATATTATCTATTGGAAAAGAAATAATATATAATAAATTAGAGATAGTAAATATAAAATATTTAACATCAGATATAGATATTAATTTATATGATTATATTATTATTAGTGGTGGTGATGGTATGATTAGAAGAGTTTTAAAAGAGTGCTATTATTTGAATAATATTCCTAAAATAATTTTAAATCCTATAGGTTCATTTAATGTTATTGCTAAACTTCATAGAGTTGATAATATATTTAAAATTCTAAATAAAATAGAGAATAATGAGAAAATAACAACCAGTAAACATAAGTTCTTTAGTTTAAATAGTGAAATCTTTTTATTCTCTGCTGGAAATATGGGAGATTTACAACATATTCTATTATCAGAAACTTTTAGATTTGGAATTATAAAAAATGGTATATTAAAATATCTATTATCTGCTTTTTTCCTTTTTCCTTCACATGTAATAATGACTCCGTTTATGTTAATGAGTTCTAAAAGATTCTTCATATTTACACCATTTAGCTTTATAAAAAGATTTGGGAGTTTTTATGGGAGAGTAGAGAATATAAATATAGATTTAGATAATAATTACAACTTGATAGAGTTAGATGGAGATATTGTAATGATTACCGATAGATATTTAAAAATAAAAGAAGCAGGAACTATAGATATTATAGTTTCATGAAAGGACAATCAAGACGATTGCCCATATTTTAAATTTTTTACTGCTTCTATAATATTATCTTGACGCATAAAATGTTCTCCAACTAAAAAAGCATCTGCTCCTGCTTTACTAAGCTCTTTAACTGTTTGATGGTCATTTATTCCACTCTCTGCTACAATTATTTTTCCATTGGGAATTAATGGGATTAATTTTTCACTAAGAGTCATATCCATTTTAAAGGTTTCTAAATTTCTATGATTTATACCTATAATATTAGCTCCTGCGAACATAGCTTTAACAAGGTCTGATTTATCATGAACCTCTACCAATACCTCTAATCCTAAATGTAGACTATACTCATAAAGTTCTTTTAACTCTTTTCTAGTTAACGCTTTTGCAATTAATAGAACAAAATCTGCTCCAAAAACTAAAGCCTCAACTAATTGATATTTGTCAACTATGAAATCTTTTCTCAGTAATGGAAGATGTGTATATCTTCTAATCATTCCTAAGTACTCTTTATCCCCTTGAAAATAATGAGGTTCTGTTAAAACAGATAATGCATCAGCACCACCATCTGTATATTGTTGAGCAATAAGAATTGGATCAAAATCTTCTCTAATAATTCCTTTGCTAGGACTAGCTTTTTTTACTTCTGCTATTATACGATAAGGATTATCTTCTGTTGCTCTTAAAAATCCTTGAACATCTTTTGGAACAAATGGATTAAATGCCAAGGAACGACCTAGCCACTCTAATGGATACTCTATTTTTCTCTTTTCTAGATCATCTTTTGTTTTTTTTATGATTTCATCTAAAATTTGTGCCATTGTTAATCCTAATTTTTTCTCATATTATATCATTTTTTAGAAGCTTTTTATTTTATATTTAGTATTATTCTAATAAAAGAATTTTAAAATGGCTAAAAAAAAGAGAAAAATATTTAAAAAGAGTCAACTTCTTTCACTTTTTCATAACGAAAATTATCAAAAGGTTATCTCTAAGATAAAACAGTTTGAAATAGATGGAATGAGTGATAAGGAGTTACACAAAATTCAATTAACCTCTTATAGTGAGTTGGCAAAAGAGAATTTTGAAGTAGGAGATATAAATAGAGCAATGAGAGATATAGAATCTCTTTTACTTATAGAAAATAATGATGAGTATAGAGTTATTAAATTAAAATATCTATGCTATATGGAGCATTTTAAAGATGCTATGATTTTTGCTCAAGATTTGATTATTTCAAAAAATCTTAAGATAAAAAAAGAGGCGATATTTTTATATTTACTTGCATCTATTTATAGTGGTAATTATGAGATAGATGAGAAAAATCTAAAACTACTTCCTGCTGCTAGGGCAAATTATATTTTAGGCTTTAGATCATTTTTACAAAATGATATAGGGAATGCTTTAATCTTTTTTGAAAAATGTAATCCTCGTGCTAAAGTAGAAAAAGAGAACCTTAATGTTATCAAATCTATTATAGTCAATCAAACATCTTCAAGTAATCAAATAATTAAACCACTTTATCATTTTTTAATTAGTGGAGATGATACTAATTTACAAAATACAAAAAATAGTAGAGTTATAATAAAAGAGGTTAAAGCACAATTTGCTAAAAATAGTAGCAACAATGAGATAGAAAATCTTATATCTTTAAAATCCTCTACCACAGCAGAAATTATCACTAAAGAGATAGAAGATAAAGAGGTGCAAACAAAACTTATCTATAATAATATTGTACTTCTTGTTGAAAAACAGAGGAATTATGGTAAAGCATTAGAGATGTTTATAAAACATAAACGAAGTTTAATTGAGCTTGTTGAATCAGGTATATTATTTATACAGATAAAATCACTAGAAGATGATAGTAAAAGTGACAAACTCGTAGTAAACTTTTTTAGTAGTTATCTTAAATTACATCACAAAAAGCTATCAGAATTTCAATTAGATTTTATATTTAGATTTTTGATGCACAGTTCATCTTCTGATAGTAGCATAAAACTTATAAAAAATTATGGTGGGGATAGTATCCTCTTTTTATTCAAAGATATGCCAAATATTACAGATGAAATAAAACCATCTCATCAAGAGAAATTCAATAAAATCATTAAAAAGTACTCCATAATTAGAGATAAGTCTTTTGATGGAATATTAGAGTTAATAGAGACTTTTGATGAGTATATCTCTAAGATTACTACAAAAGATAAAGAAAAATTTACCAAACAGTTAATAATAATATTAACACTTTTTCAAAATTGCCAGAAACCACACAAGAAATATCAACCCACAATTTTTAACATTTTTACTAGTATGGCTCGTTGTATTCAAAATTTTGATTTTGCAAAAAATAGAGATTTATATATTCAGTTATCAGAAACTATTAATAAATTTATAGAGATTTATAATATTGATAGAGTAGATTTATCATCTGATATAAAAACACTATTTACATCTATAGAGAAAAAAAAGAGTATTAAAAAAGAGGAAAAATCAGATGATGATGATATGTTTGATATGTTTAGAGATATGATGGATAGTTATGATGAATATGAAGAAGATGAAGATTTTGATGAGAATGATTTAGAAGATATTAAGCAAGATTTTATAGAAGCATTAAGAGATAATAAAAATCCATTTTCTAATAAATTAAAATTATTAGAAGAAAATTTTTATAATGATACACTTTTTGAATTTTTCTTAGAGATGGTAGCAAAAGCAGTAGAGTTTAATAGGTTAGATAACAACTTTATGTTTACACTTTTTGAGATGCTAGGCATCAATCCTGAAGAATCTTATTATAGAGAAGATTTAATTATAGCTATTAAAAAGTATGCTATAAAAGATATAAAAACAACTCTTACTTTTTTTAATACTTGTATCACTATGGTATCTAAAAAAAATAGGGAGACGGTTTGGTATTTAAAGTGGCTAGAGACTTATCTATATTTGGTTGATGATTATAAGCAACCTAAAGATAAAACTTTTGAAAGTGTTTTAGGGCATCTACTTAGAGTACAACAAAAAAAGAAATTTAAATCATTTAATGCTAGATTTGAAAAAATTATAAATAGATTTAAAGATAAAGGATTATTTTGATTAAGAAAAGCCCATATCAAATCTTAGGCTTAGAGGGAGACTTTGAGTTTAAAGATATTAAAAAAGCATATAGAAAAGCGATAAGGGAATACTCTCCTGATAAAGACCCAAAGCAGTTTGCACTTATCTCTGATGCTTATGATTTTTTGAGTAATGAGGAGTATTTTATAAAAGGGATAGAGGATAATAGATTTGTATTAGATATATCTCTTGATATAAAAGAGAGTGAAAAAGAGGATAACAGTAAATATTTAAAAGATATATTTGAGGTACCATTTAAAATATGACAAAAGATGAATTAAAAGAGTATATTTGTAATAAAATAGATTTAATGGATAGTGTAGAGATTAATGAGTTATCACAATTTTTACAAGAAAAAAGTAAAGATGAGAGTATAGCAGAAGAGTTAATTGTTATTAAAGGTGAGTTTAAAAAGCTTACTAAATTAGTACAACAGATGCAAACTGGATTAGAAGTAGTTAAAAAAGAACAGAGTGAATATGAACTAAAATCTTTTATATCATTTTATTCATTTCTTAAAAACTCAAAAGATGCCTTAAGTTCTATGCCACAAAATTCTATATTTGGAGTATCTAAGTTTAATAGAGCATTTAGTGCATTTGAAAATGGATTTAAATCTATAGATATTCTCTATACAGATATTTTAAAAAGTATAGATTTACAAATAAGTACAAAAGTAGGAGATGTGTTTGACCCTGATATTCATGAAGCCGTAGAGGTTATAGAAGATAAAGATATAGACGATGCAACTATAGTAGAAATATTAGAAGATGGTTTTTTATATAAAGATGAGTTATTAAATTATGCAAAAGTAAAGGTAAATAGATGGATATTATAGGAATAGATTTAGGGACAACAAATAGCGTAGCAACAGTATATACAGAAGATGGATTAAAACATATCTCTTTTGATGGAGATTTTTTACTTCCATCGGTTGTTAATGTGAGCAATGATGGTGTTATTGTAGGAGTTAAAGCCAAAAATATGGCAATGATAGCTCATGAAAATACAGCAATATCAATCAAAAGATTAATGGGTTCAAAAGAGAGTATTACGCTAAATGGTAAAGAATTTACTCCCCAAGAGGTATCATCTTTTATTATCAAAAAAATTAAAGAGAGTGCAGAACAAGAGATGGGGGAAGAGTATAATAGATGTGTAGTTACTGTCCCTGCATACTTTAATGAAAACCAAAGAGATGCAACTACTCAAGCTGTTAAACTAGCAGGATTAGAAGTACTTAGGGTTATCAACGAGCCAACTGCTGCTGCTATTAGCTATGGAGCAGATAGAGATGAAGATATTCTTTATGGTGTTTATGATTTAGGTGGTGGTACATTTGATATATCTATTATTGAAAACTCAGAGGGATTGATAGAGGTTCTTTCAACCACAGGAGATAATAATTTAGGTGGAGATGATTTTGATAAAAAATTGGCTAATCTTATTTGGGAAAAGAGTGGCTTTGATATAGAACTAACTAAGAAATTAGAGATTAAACTCAATCAACTAGCAGAGAAGACAAAAATAGCTTTATCAAATGAAGATAGTGTAAATATAGATGAGAAATTTTTTGCTAAAAAAGATGGAAAAGCATTACACTTAGAAGTAGAGGTAACTAAAGAGGAGTTTGAAGAGTTAATAAAAGATGATATAGATAAAACTATAGACCTACTTTTAGAAACTTTGGAAGAGTCAAATAATGATATAGATGATTTAGAAGCTATTATTCTAACAGGAGGTTCTAGTAGAATTCCATCTATTACAGATAAGATTTTGGAAAGAACAGGGAAATTAGCTATTCTAATAGAAGACCCAGATAAATCTGTCTCTATTGGTGCTATTTTACAAGGTGCAATGATAGAGGGAGTTGATACAGACTCTATTTTAGTTGATATTACACCATACTCTCTAGGAATTGCAACATTAAAAGGTGATTATGATATGGAGTTAATATTCTCTAAAATTATACTTAAAAATACACCTGTACCCACTACTAAAACTTCAAGATATTATGCAGTAATAGGGTATCAAGAAGCATTTGAGATTGATATTTATCAAGGAGAGAATGAGGAAAATCTTGATGCAAATATTAAAATAGGAGAGATGCTTTTAAAAGTAGAAAACCCTGTTGCAGATGGAGCTATTGATGTGGATTTTAGACTAAATCAAGATGGAATGTTATCTGTTATAGGAAGAGAAATACATACCAATGAGATAATAGAGGGGGAGTTTAAAACTAAAATATCAAAATCAACTAAACACTCTAAAATAGAAGAGATGGATATTTTAACCCAGCATGATAAAATTATTATTGAGAAGATAAATACTATTTTGGGAAATGATACTATATTAGATGAAGATAAAGAGGATTTAAAAGAGTTAAAGAAAAAGTTTTTATCTGTATCAAGCGATGAAAAAGCTCCTATTGAAGAGGAGATAATAGATACAATATTCTTTTTAGAAGATATATAATGGAATTTAAATATAAGTGTCCTGTATGCAAGGCAAATAATATTTTAAAGGATGATAATTTATATTGTAGAAGATGTAGGAGTAATCTTGCATCTATCTATAATGCTAAAAAAGATAATTTTTTTAAAATAATAAAACTTATAATTAATGGGAATTAAAAGAATAATAGATATAACTCAACTTCCATCAAAATATCATAATTTTATACTTACACCTACAACTGATGGGGTTTGTGATAGTGTATATCTCTTAGATGATAAGTATGTAGTGAAATATTTTGAAAATAGTAAGAATTCACTTATAGATAATGAAATAACATTATTAAATATATTAAGCTCTATCAGAGTGCCTAAAGTTTTAGATAGATTTATAATTAATAATAAAGAGGCTGTAGTTTATACTCAAATAAACGGCAAGAGTAAATATAATCCTTCTTTGAAAAATATTAAAGAGATAGGAGAATTTTTGAAACTTATGCATTCTAAAACTAAAAATCTTTCCAATAATAATATAAAAATATTTAGCAAAAACATAGTATTAGATATGATAATTAGAAGTAAACATGAACCTCTTTTAAAATATTTTAATGAAATAGAGATAGAGTTAAAAGATGATGGGATTATTCATGGTGACTTATTTGTAGACAATGCTAAGTTTTTAAATAATAAACTTACTGGAGTATATGACTTCTCTGATGCTTGTGTTGGTGATTTTAAATTTGATTTAGCTGTTGTGGCTATATCTTGGTGCTATGATGAGGTCAATTTAAATTATCAAAAACTAAAAACTTTACTTTTATCTTATAAATTTCAAGAATCATATACAGAATTTAAACCTTATCTTCAGTATGCGTTATTGTATTATGCTACAAGAAGATATATTAATAATAGGGATTATCAAGAGTTGATTGATAAATTTAAGTTATTAAAGTTATAATTTCACAAAATAAAGGATATTAAAAAATGGATATTAATAAATTAAGAAAAATTTGTAGACCTGTTAGAATTGTTATTGGATTGGGGTTAATTGGATTCGGTGTTTATAGTGCTAATCCTTGGTTTTATCTTGGGGCTATTCCTCTTATTGCAGGATTGGCTAACTTCTGTCCTGCTTGTATGATTACTAAAAAATGCGATGTTTAGTTAGACTTTAACAAATAATGCTAAAATAATCTCATATTATTATTTATTTTCCTATAAAGGTATACTATGAGATTAAAAAATCTTCTTTTCTCTTCAATTCTATTCGTATTGTTTTCAATATCGGCACAATCAGCTAATCATAAATGGGTTGCTTTCTTTTCTAAAGGAACAGGCTATACAGCACAAGCTTATGATACAAGAGGTGCTTGGCGTGACTTTCTAACTGTTATTAAAAGTCGAAAAAACTTGGGATATGAGATAACTTCCATAACTCATGGAGCTGGACTCTGGATTGGTGTTTTTAGCAAAGGTACAAAATATAAAAATAGTTATATTAAAACTGCTAAGAATTGGAAAGCTTTAACTAAATTGTATAAATCTGAAAAATCTGAAGGTTCTAAGATTATTAATATGGAGTACGGCGATGGCAAATGGGTTGTGATATTTGCTAAAGAGAGTGGCTATACGAAACAAACAATAACACAAGTTAGACGTTGGGAAAATATTGATATGATGGTTCGAGATAAATGGGAAGCTGGTTATGACCTCATCAATATTAAACACGGAAAAGGTTATTGGACTGCTCTATTCACTAAAGGTACAGGATTCACAAATCAAATTTTCACAAATAGTAAGAAGTTCCATAAATTTATGGAAGCTACTAATAAAAAATGGAAAGATGATTATAGATTGACTAAACTAGAGCATGGTTATGGTCGATGGATTGGAATTTTTGCCAAAAATAGTCATTATCAAAAACAAGGATATATTAGTGCTAGAGATTGGTCTGATTTTAATGATGAGATAAAACAGAGATGGGCTAATGGATATTATGTTACTGATATTGCTGAAGGTTGGTGATTAAAACCTCTCTAACATCAAAATATAATTTACTATCTAACAGAATCTCTATCTTTTTATCTGGAATATTATCTACAACAATAATTGCACTAGTAGAAAAGGATAGTGGTTCTATCTCTACTCTTATTTTATATTCTATATCAAATAATGGTGGAGAGAACATTAACTCTTTAACATTGTTATAACTACTATTTGTTAAAGTGTTATAATAATCTAAATCTATAAATCTTACCTCATCTCTATTCATATAATAAATTTTATCTATATTATAATCTATCTTCCCTCTTGTATATTTACTTTTAATTGAAGAGTATGGTAAAAAATGTGATGTAATAATTTTTCCTCTCACTTTAACTAATCCACTTAATAACCTCCAATTTAAAAATCTCTGTTTTATTATTCTATAGCTTATATCTTCTTCTTCACATTTTAATCTCTTTGTATATAGCTCTAACCTCTCTTCTATTGATTCAGGTTGTATCTGATTTGATATGGGCGAGATAAGCTCATCAGCCAACTTATCTTGTGAATCTCTCTGCATTGTAAGTCCATAGATACACCCACAATAATCTTGTCTATATAAATTATCTTTTTTAGTTAAAATATTTTGCTCTTGAGTTCCAGATGCTTTTCTATAATCTGGAGCTATAAATTCTATATTATATTTTTCCCCAAGCTTATCCCCTGCTCTTTTAAGTTGAGTTAATGATTTCTTAGGACTTGTTAAGAGAGTTGAGGTAAATCTTGTTGCTTGAATCTCACTAGCTTTTTTAGCAGATACTTCAAATCTTCTATCAAAACATATTGAACATCTAGCACCTTTTTCTGGCTCTTTCTCATATCCTTTAACAATTTTTAACCAAGCTTCAACATCATAATCACCCTCTATTAACTCTATATTTAATAATTTACAACTTCTCTTAACATCTAAAAGCCTAAGTTGATATTCGCTATATGGTTGAATATTTGGGTCATAAAAGAATCCTATTAAATTTTCATCTGGATAATCATCTCTTAACTTTTGTAAAAAATAGTGGCTATCAACAGCACAACATATATGAACTAACAATTTCTCTTATCCTCTATTAAAATTTCCAACACTCTTTTACTACTCCCAAACTCCAAATAAGCTCTTAACTCTTTAGACTTTATTTCAAATTTTTTATAATCCATATTATTATACTCATTGATTAAATTTTCTATATTAACATCATTCTGAAGTAACTCATTATGCAAAGTTGTATTATTATAATTGGTCAAAATTATATTTGCTAATCCTACCTGTTCTATCTTTAATATCTTCTTTCC
>Ga0256837_1002151_pt1 | contig 12555 bp, 12 predicted proteins | sample 4562384metaG_FD_185976 | JGI IMG/M metagenome (GOLD analysis project Ga0256837, IMG submission 185976) | Hydrothermal vent microbial communities from Guaymas Basin, Mexico - 4561-384 | ecosystem: Environmental > Aquatic > Marine > Hydrothermal vents | place: Mexico: Guaymas Basin | collected... | reverse complement strand
TTGCTTCAATAGCTTCTTTATCACCTTTACCATCAACAATTGTAGTGTTTTCTTTATCAACTACAATTCTTCCAGCTTGTCCAAGGTCAGCAAGTGTTGCACTCTCAAGTGTTCTTCCAAGCTCTTCAGAAATTACTTGTCCGCCTGTTAAAATCGCAATATCTTGAAGCATTGCTTTTCTTCTATCACCAAATCCAGGTGCTTTAACAGCCACTACGTTTAATACGCCTCTTAATTTATTCACAACTAAAGTAGCTAATGCTTCACCATCTACATCTTCAGCGATAATTAAAAGTGGTTTGTTTCCAGCTTGAACAATTTGCTCAAGTAATGGTAAAAGGTCTTTCATATTGCTGATTTTTTTGTCATATAACAAGATATATGCATCTTGATACTCAGCTACCATTCTTTCTGGATCTGTTACAAAGTATGGACTTAAGTAACCTCTGTCAAATTGCATACCTTCTACTACTTCAAGTTCATCTTCAAGAGATTTACCCTCTTCCACAGTAATAACACCGTCTTTTCCAACTTTATCCATTGCTTCTGCAATAAGTTTTCCAATTTTTTTGTCGTTGTTTGCAGAAATTGTTGCAACTTGCTCAATTTGTTCTTTGTTTTCAACAGGCTTGCTCATTTTTTTAAGCTCTTCAATAATAGCCTGAGCCGCCGCATCCATACCTCTTTTTACCGCAATCGGATTTGCTCCGGCAGTAATGTATTTTAGACCTTCTTTAAATATTGCGTGCGCTAAAACTGTTGCTGTTGTTGTACCATCCCCTGCCTCATCAGCAGTTTTGCTTGCAACCTCTTTAACAAGCTGAGCACCCATATTTTCTACAGGATGTTTAAGTTCAATTTCTTTTGCAACACTTACGCCGTCTTTTGTAATGTGTGGTGCTCCAAAACTTCTTTGAAGTAATACGTTTCTACCTTTTGGTCCCATTGTAACTCTAACAGCATCAGCAAGTTTTTCAACACCTGCAAGTAATTCGTTTCTTGCTATATCGCTATATACAATTTCTTTTGCCATCGCTCCCCTCCTTTTAATTATTTTTCAATTTTTCCAAGAATATCATCAGTATTTAATACAAGATACTCTTTTCCATCAATTGTAATATCAGTTCCTGCATATTTTGCAAATACTACAATATCACCTTCATTAATTGGTAAATTTTCATCTTCTTCAACTTCTTTAGAAATTGCGATTACTTTTCCTTCAAGCGGTTTTTCTTTTGCATTGTCTGGAATAATAATCCCGCTTGCAGTTTTTGCTTCTTCTTCAACTCTTTCAACCAATACTCTTAGTCCTATAGGTCTAAACATTTCCGCCTCCTTTTTATAAAGTTTGTTTAACTGCTGAAATTATATTAAAAAACAACCTGTTTGTCAAGAAATCTTAAATTTTTTTTTAAGATTTATGACATAAAATCACTAAACTTTCATAAGTGAAACCAAATAAATACAATAAATAGGGTCTGTGATTTTTTCTATTATAAAAGCCCAAAAAAGAGCTTTTATTTCATCATTGTATTTGGAAGCCAAAGAGAGATAGAAGGAATATAAGTAATTAAAATAAGACCTATTAATAAAACCAAAAACCAAGGTAAAACCGCTTTTACCACCTCTTTAATAGGCTCTCCCGTAATTCCGCTTGCAACAAAAAGATTAAGACCAACAGGAGGAGTTAGCATTCCAAGCTCCATATTTATTGTAATGATTACTCCAAAATGAATAGGGTCAATCCCAAGCATTGTAGCAACAGGCAAAAGCAAAGGCACCATAATCATAATAATGGAACTTGGCTCCATAAAGTTTCCGGCAATTAGCAAAATAATATTTACTGCAATTAAAAACATAACTTTATTCAAATGCATTTGCACAACAAGGTCTGTAAGCATCTGAGGGACATTTTCAAGAGTTAGAAAATATGCAAACATAGAAGCGTTTGCAATAATAAACAAAATCATAGCACTCGTTTTTGCACTCTCAAAAAAGACATCACCTAAATCTTTTATTTTTATATCTTTATAAATAAATAAAGATACAAATAAAGCCCAAACAGCACTCACAGCCGCAGCTTCTGTAGGGGTAAAAACACCTCCGTAAATCCCTCCTATAATTATTACAATAGTCATCAATGCCCAAAAAGACTCTTTAAATTTCTCCCATCTCTCACGCCAAGAAGCCGGCTTTGTTTTCTTAAACCCAAGCCTTAAAGCCCCGATGTATGTAACCACTATAAGCATCGCCCCTATTAAGAGTCCCGGAATTATACCTGCTATAAAAAGTTTTCCTATACTCTGTTCTGCTGTAACCCCGTAAATAATCATAACAATACTAGGAGGTATTAAAATACCAAGGCTTCCGGCTGTTGTAATAGTCCCGATAGCATAAGTTTTAGGATAACCAGCCGCCATAATCGCTCCAAACATAATAGACCCTATTGCCGCAACCGTTGCAGGAGAACTTCCAGAAACAGCCGCAAAAATAATACTTGCAAAAATAGCTGCAATTGGAAGCCCGCCTGGGAGATGCCCAACAAACGCTTTTGCAAACTCTATTATTCTTTTTGCACTTCCGCCTTTACTTAATAGATTTCCGGCTAAAATAAACATAGGAATTGCCATAAGTGCATATTTATCAAGCTGAGAAAACAAATTGCTTGAAAGGTCTATTAATAAATCACTTCCTTCAAAAAAATAAGCTGTTATCATAGTAGAAAGTCCAAGCGCAACTCCAACAGGTACGCTCAAAAGCAAAAACAGAAAAAACAGACCAAAAAGAGTAATAACAATCACTTAACATCTCCTAAATTTTCTTTTACTTCCTCTATTATCATTTCACTCTCACTTTTACTTGCTATTTCATCTGAAGGTGTTTTAATGTCTTCTATTAGTTTAAAAAAAGTAAAAACAGCACCAATTCCCATAGCAATTGGCACAACTGTATAGACATACCACATAGGAATATTCAAATCAACACTAATCTCACCGCTTGATTTTAGTCCGAGTTCCGGATCAAAAATAAAAACATAACCGTAATATGCTACAAGTATTAAATAAAAAAGCACAATTAAATCTGCAATTATTATTACTGCTTTTGACAAAACAGGCGGCAATACATCAACCAAAAGAGTAACCCTTATATGTCCCCCTGTTCTAAAAAGATATGCAGCACCAAAAAAAGCGGACCAGATAAAAAGATAACTTGTAAGTTCAAAAGCCCAGTCAATCCCCTTATTAAACACAAATCTTGCAACAACGTTTATAAAGGCGAGGAAAACACCCGCCGCAATGGTTGAAGAGGTTAAAAATACAGTAATGTAAAGCAGAATTTTTTCAATTACTTTCACTCACCAGCCTTAATTGCCGCTTGTATTAAATCTTTTCCTATAGTATCATAAAATTTTGGATAAATACTTCTTAATTTTTTCTCCCATACAAGTCTTTGCTCTGGTGTTAAATAATCAATTTCAAGTTTTCCTGTTTTTCTTGCATACTCTTTAATTTTATCAAGCTGTTCTTGATTTAACTCTTTTGCCCAAATTCTCTCTTTTTCAGTGGCATCTTTAATCGCCTCTCTCATTACATTTTTCATATCATTTGGAAGCCTGTTCCAAAATCTTTTGCTTATAACCACCATATAACCCAAATATCCGTGGTTTGTCATTGTCATATACCTTTGAACCTCATAAAACTTTTTAGTATAAATATTAGAAATAGTATTTTCCTGACCATCAACAACACCTTGTTGAAGAGCTGAATAAACCTCGCTAAAAGGAAGTACTACAGGAATTGCTCCAAGAGCCTTAAACTGTTCTATTAATACTTTTGAGCTCATTACTCTAAATTTAAGCCCTTTACAGTCACTTGGCTTAATCAAAGGTCTTTTTGAATCGGTAAGCTGTTTAAATCCGTTATCCCAGTATGCAAGCGCTACATAACCCTTCTTTGTAACCATATTAAGAAGTTTTTTACCAACCTCCCCATCTAAAACCTTATGAAGATGGTCTTCGTTTTTAAATAAAAAAGGTAAATCAAAAAGCCCAAGCTGAGGCACAAGCCCTGTAAATTTAGAAAAACTAGGAGCCGCCATTTGAACAGCGTTAAATTTCATTTTTCTAAGTACAACTTTATCTTTCCCAAGCTGTGCATTTGGATAAACTTCAACTTTTATTTTTCCTTTTGAAAGTTCTTCAACCCTCTTTGCAAAATATTCAGCAGCTTTTCCTTTTGGAGTGTTTGGAGATACAACATGAGAAAATTTAATTACATACTCAGCCGCAAAACCCATACTTGCAAGTAAAGCAACGCTTAGCACTCCTTTTAAAAACTTCATTTTTTTTCTCCTTGTTAATATTCATTTAACCTATTATACCACGTCTAAAACTTTTTAAATAAATTAAAAAGTTAACCTTATTTTAATGTTACTTTTTGTAACAACGCATTTTTTCTCCCTTGACATTACAAAAAAATTTATTTATAATTTCAACCCACAGACGGTGGGGTAGCTCAGCTGGCTAGAGCGCCGGTCTCATAAGCCGGAGGTCGGGAGTTCAAGTCTCCCCCTCACTACCATCATTTTTAAACAAAAAGTGTCTGTCATATATTTTCTACCAGTATATAAAAATATTGATATCTCATTTATATTGATTTTTGATATAATTTTTTTTAAAAAAGGCTATAATGTTTAATATAAAAATAAACAGCTTTTTTTCTAAACTTTCAAAAAAAGAACAAAAGTATCTTAAAAAACTTCTCAATAAAATTGAGAATAAAAAAGAAAAAGAGTTATTAGAATTTTTTTTAAACGCGTCCTCTTTTGAAGAAATAAAAGAGTTTTTAAACAAACAATCCTTAATAAATTACAACATAACTCCAGAAGATTTTGAAAACTCTTTAAACTCCCTAAAAGAAAAAATAGCATATGAATTAAACGAGGCGCTTCTTAAAAAATTGATATAATTTTAAAAAAGGCTTATCTTGGTACTTGCTTTAAAATATCGCCCAAAAAAATTTGAAGAAATCATAGGTCAAGACGCCATAGTAAAAACCCTCACAAACGCTCTTGATACAAATAGAATTGCCCATGCTTATCTCTTCTCAGGTCTTAGAGGAAGTGGGAAAACAACAACTGCAAGAATTTTTGCAAAAGCCCTTGAGTGTGAAAAAGGACCAACTTCCACTCCTTGTGAAGTGTGTGAGAACTGCAAATTAGCAAACGAAAACAGACACATCGACATTATAGAAATGGATGCTGCAAGTAACAGAAAAATAGAAGATATAAGAGAACTTATTGAACATACAAAATACAAACCTTCAATTGGAAGATACAAAATCTTTATAATAGATGAAGTGCATATGCTAACGAACGAAGCCTTTAACGCTCTTTTAAAAACACTCGAAGAACCGCCTGAGTATGTAAAATTTATTATGGCAACAACAGACCCTCTAAAACTTCCGGCAACAATTCTTAGTCGCGTTCAGCATTTTAGATTTAATAAAATTCCTGAAAAAACGATTGAGAGTTTTTTGCAAAAAGTATTAATAAACGAAAACGTGGAATATGAAGATGAAGCAATAAGGCTAATTGTAAAAAGTGCAAAAGGAAGTGTTAGGGATTCTTTAACTCTTTTAGACCAAGCAATCGCCTATTCAAGAGGAAAAATAGATTTAGATAAAGTTGTTGAAATGCTTGGGGTAATTAACCCGGAAATCATAGACAAAATCTTTAAAAGCATTTTAAATTCTGATAGAAACACTATAAAAGAGATTATAAAAGAGATAAAAGAGTATGATATTGAATCAATCCTTGATGAAATAATTTTATATTTAAAAGAAGCTCTTTTTAAAGGAACACTTCCTTTAGTTACAATGCAAAGGTTTTTTAATATCTTAAGTGACACAAGAGAGCTTATAAAATACCACAGCGATAATGAATTTATTTTAAGTTTAATGTTTTTTAGAATGATAGAAGCCACAAAACCTCACAAAATTGATGATTTAATAAAAGAGCTTGAACAAAAAGTGGATATAAACTCCTATACTCCAAAAACCGATATAAAACCAACAGGAAAAGAACTTTTTAAAAAACTTATTCAAAAAATAAAAGAAAAAGATGAAGAGCTTGGAATCTGTTTTGAGACAAGCTTGAAATTTATCTCCTTTGAAAACAACACTCTAACTTGGGAGAGCTGCCCTGATGAAGAGTGCAAAAACTTATTTAGAAGATTTTTCTCACCTGTAATAAGACCTTTAATTAATGAAATATTTGGAATTGATACCAAAATTGAAGTAATAAGATGCCAAAAAACAGCCCCATCTCCTACAAAACAACAACCAACTAAAAACCACAATATCTTAAATGACGAAAGCGAAAACGTAATAAGAAAAGTAAGAGAAATTTTTGGAAGTGATGTAAAAATCACAAAAATTAACCATCAGTAAATCTTTTTTGTTAAAGTGAGACAAAAAAGGGAAAAATTGATATTACTTTTTGATTTAGACGGTACTTTAATAAATTCAATACCAGGTTTAGCAAATTCTATTAATTTTATGCTAAAAGAAATGAAACTCATAAATTTTAAAATTTAGGCGTATAAGCTTATAGAAGTTGCTGTAATTACGCTTTGAGTTGCGGGATTTAAAATATCCATAATAGAGTGATACAAATTATTATCTGTATCTAATTTTTTAATTTGTTCTACTGCGTTTTTTCTTTGAGTTTCATCCATATCTTGAAGCATTTGAGAGACTTCTTTTCTTTCATCAGGAGATAAAGACTGCATAATTTTCCCCATTCCCTGTGGTTCCTGATGTGCTTGGTTTATATTGTGCATTTGATTTATATTCTGAATTTGCATTTGATATCCTTCTTTGTTTTTACTATTAAATCATAAATCCAAGCAAATTACATTCCTTAATCAACAAATCTTTTAACCTAAAAACATCAAAATCGTTTGCAACAAATGCATTGCCTTTATAATATTCTTTTATCTCCTCTAAAATCTCATCTCCTTCAAATCTTGGAGATATATGAGTTGCTATTAAGTTTTTTACACCATATTCATCTGCCGTTATTGCTAAATTTTTAGCAGTTGTATGCAGATATTTTGTCTCTAACTTTTCAAACGCTTTGCTTGTATAAGTGGCTTCATGCACTAAAAGGTCTAAATTTTTAAGATATTTTCCTAAGATATCAGGCTCTGCGTTATCCCCTGCAATAATTATTCTTTTACCTTCAATAACCTCAACATATTCCTTGGCTTTAAAAATTTTGCCATTTTTTACAACATCTCTTCCACGCTGAATATCTTTATATTCAATCCCCGGCATTAATCCATCTTCTTGAAGTTTTTTTGAATTTAATTTATATTTTGATTTCCCTTTTATATAAAAAGCATATGACTCTTTTGAATGAATAAGTGGCAAAACTTTTAAATAAAAATTTTCAAACTCATCTTCAAACCCTCCATAAATTTCTACCACTTCAAATTCATACCCAAGCTCATCCACACTAATAACAGCTCGTATCATATCTTCTAATCCTTGAGGAGCGTAAATCTTAAGAGGCAAAGTACATTTATCAAGTTTTCTTGAAGTCAAAAGCCCAAAAAGCCCAAATATATGGTCTCCGTGAAGATGAGTTATAAAAATAGCTTTTAACTTATTTATGCTAAGAGGGGTTTTTAAAATTTGATGTTGAGTCGCTTCTCCACAATCAAACAAATACCAACCACTCTCATTTTCAACCTCAAAAGCAAGAGCTGAGACGTTTCTTTTTTTTGTAGGCTTACCTGCACTTGTACCAAGAAATGTAAATTTCATAAAAAAACCTTTTTAAGAATTTTATCGATTTTATTAAAGAGAAGTATAGAAGAATAACAAGAAAGTATAAAGTATCAAAATGGCGGAGAGGGCACCATCAGAATTATTTCTTAAAAATTAAAATTCTTGTAAACAGGATTTTAAACAGTTAGATTTAATTTTTACCGCTAAATTTATCGCAATTACAAAAAATACTATTTAAGCTAAGCCCAATAAACCATTTCATTTATTATAAAATAGTTGCATATTTATTATTTATCCTCTATCAATACAATTTTTAATATCTTCGCATTTTGCCAATTTAAAATTTATAAAAAGTATTACCGCTTCATTAAGCTTGTTTTTTCTTATTCTTTTTTTAATTGTTTTGCCGTTATTTAACGTTATATATATATCGAATGCTTCAAGATTTGCATAATATCTGTGTATTCTGATTTCAAGTTTTTCGATTTTTTCATAATAAAATTTTTTGTGTTTTATAAAAAATCCTTCCTTAAAAGGCTTTATTTCATGAAAATTTATATTTGTAACAATTTTTGGATTTTTAAGATACGGCTTTATTATATACAAAAACCTCTCTATTTCGTCTTCATCAAAATAGATATTTTTAAATATAAGTTTATCCCATATAAAAAGAGAAATATTTTGATCTTTAAATTTAATTTTCAAATAATCATCTATTTTATATTTTTTCTTATCAAACTCTAAAATGCCGTTTTTTATTCTTAAAGTATGATTTCTGGTAAAAGTAGTGAAATAATCTTTAAACAAAACAGTCCCAAACCATATAGCATTTACAGTAAAAAGCATTACACCAAATTTAGCTTTCCAGTCAAATTTGTCATAATGAATCCAGCCTTCAATCATAAAAATAAATAAAATCACTCCCGTAATTAAAAACGATAAATAATTTTTCTTTTTTATTTTCATTTTATCCTATACTTAAAAATATTATCGTATATCGCATAATATAACCACCCATTTCCCATAATATAGAAAGCATTAACCCTTTTATCCAAAATAATATCTTTTAATAAATTAAGCTTTTTATCATAAACATAAAGATGATTATTAATTCCCCATATAACTATAAATTTATCGGTTTCATACACTTTAATAATTCTCCCTTTTGCTTTTACGGCATAATCTTTATAATAAATATAACCGTCAGTCCCTGAATAATAAGCCGATGTTTTTTTAATTTTAGGAATTTTTGAAACTTTAACTTTTCTAAAAACTTTCAGATCAATCGTATACTTTTTTGCTAATACTTTCTAAATAAATTTTATTATCATTTAAAGCATAAATATAACTACCATCTCTTCTTATTTTTTTAACAAGGCTTAAATTTTTATCGTAAAAATAAATATATTTTCACTTTCCGTAACCACAAAATCTTTATTCACAAACATATCAAAAAACCTGATTGCAGGCTGAGCTAAAAGTTTTACTTTTTTTGTTTTAAAATCATACGTTTTGACTTTATTGCGCGATACAAATACAACCTTATCGCCAATCTCCGCAGCTCCTGCCAAAGAGTCAATATTTTCTTTAATAAAAGTCGATTCTATTTTCTTACCATCTAAAAATCTGACAATTTCATTATCACTTATAGCATAAAAATATTTATTGCCATTATAAAAATAATAAAAATTTTTCTTTAATTTAAGAGTTTTTTTATTAAAATCCTTATTAATAAGATAATATTTATCATTTTTTATTACAAATTTATTTTGATTTGTTTTTAGTTTAACACTATCTACATTAATTGATTTATGCTTTTTAGTTTTTAAATCAATTTTATAAAGCTTGTTATTTATATCTAAATACAAAATATCATCTATAAACGTCCAGTAGTAAAGCTTTTTTATTGGAATGGATATTTTATATTTCGGATTTAAATTTTTATCAAAAATCCAAATTTTATCTTTGTATCTTGAAGCAATGTAGTATTTTTTATATACGCTTAAATATCTGCTTGTTTTAGCAGATATATTCGGTTCAAAATTCGTCTTTGCAATAAAATTTAGGTTTTTATCAAATTTATAGATATTACCCCACCTCAGTAAAATATAAATAAACCCGTCTTTTTCCAAAATTGACATTATATTTCTTCGAGGAAGTTTAATCTCTTTTAATTTTTTCGTTTCTTTATTCAGTGCGTAATATTTAACGTCACCTAAAATAACATATTTTGAAGTATTAAAAATCCTGTTGATATTTACATCCATTTCTATCGGAATATCGGAAGTTAAATTAATTATTTTTACTTTTTTTTCAAGCGGCTTTTTTGAAAGTATTATATTTTTAACAATATCTTTACTCGGAATACAGGAAGTTTTTATAAGGCTTAGCTTTGTCGGTTTGAGACATACGGCTTTATTTATATCGTTTGTATAAAAATAGCCCCCGCTTCTCAATAAAAATGTATCGTCATTATATAACGTAACAGTCAAATACGGAGCAATTTTAGGCTTAATTTCAGATAAATTATAAAGCCTTATATCTCCTCTCTCATCCAAACCTGTCAAAACATCACCGTTAAGTGCCAAATCTAAAATATAATCTTTAACTCCTATAAGTTTTGCCATCCTGCTTTTGCTTTTTGCATCGTAAATAAACACATACCCGTAACTTCCGCCGCTTATAATATAATGCTTATAACACAAAACGGTTCTGTGTCTGTAACCGCTTGTATTAGTTCTTACAAACCTTGCAACTTCAACTTTTTTTCCAATTAAGGTTTTATAAACTATTAACGTATCATCTATATAGTTTGTAGTGGCTGTTTCATAAGTATAATTACCATCAATATTAAATTTTGATTTTTCGTCAATTCCTATAAAATTATCGTAAATATCTTGGTAATTTAGATCAAAATCGGCAGTATTTAAAATAATGGTTTTTGTTTTATTTTGCAATTTATAAAAAAAAGCTCTACTGCAAAAAATAAATAAAAAATAGCTTTATACAAAAATTTTTTGGTGTTTTTAGGAGTAATTTTTAAAATCATATTTAATAATAAAATTTCGATTCAAAAATATCCGAAATAAAATCGCCAAGTGCTATTGCAACAATCCCCTCAATAGTGGCTCTTAGTGCGTCAAACTCTTTAAATATCAAAACATCAATATACCAAAACAAACACATAATCCCAAAAACAGACACAAAAAAAATTCCTACATACAAAAGCCCATAAATCAATAACAAAAAATCGCTTTTTGTTTTTACATCTTTATGGTTATTTTTGAGTTTAGCAATTTTATAATAATACTCAAAAAACTCATATACTATCTTTGGAGCGTAAAATCTGATTTTTTTGTTGGTAAAAGGATTTAATATCACTTCATTAAGCTTACTATATTTAACTTCCGATAAAAAATTTTCAACTATTAATTTGTCCTTTTCATAAACAAAAAATTTATGTTTTGAAATTTCAAATTTATAATTCTCAAAATAAAGAAAAATGCTATCTCCCTTTTCTAAACGTTTTTTTGCTTTTTTCAAATATCTCTCAAGTGCTTTTAAATAAAAATTATACGGATTATTAGGCAGTTTTTTTAAAAACTCTTTATCATCATACGAAATTATAATTTCTTTAATCTTTTCTTTCTCTTTTATAAAAAGCCCAACCCCTTTTGTGCAAATAAAATAATTATATAGCTTTTTAGGAAACAATCCTTTATTATATAACTGATGTAGAGTCTCTACATTACTTTTTGAATATAAGATTTTCCCACAGTTTATAGGTGCTATGAAAAAGTAATTCATTATACCAATTCTCATATATTCATAACTTTTACAATATAGTCATAAGAGACTAAAGATTTAATTTGCTCATTGGTATAAGAAAGTAATATTTCTTCAACTTTTTTTTCTAATTCCTCTACTGTTTTAAATACTCTATTTTTTAAAAATTTCTTTATATCTTCAAATCTTCTCTCTTGAGGATTTAACTCAGGAGAATAGGGAGGAAGATACTCGATTTTTATATTTTTAGTAACTTTAACTTTTTTAGATTTATGAAAACTTGCATTATCCATTATTAAAACTATTTTTTTATTTTTGTATTTTTCACTTAAGTGTTTTAAATATTCATTTAAAGAAACACTGTCTAAATGCGACATATACATTGAAAAATCTTCTCCACTTTTTATATCTGGTGTTTGATAAAGATAAAAATATTCATATTTCTGTTGATATGGTATTATTGGTTTTATTCCTTTTATTGTCAATTTCCTCCCTATATCTGTCATCAGTCCAAATCTACTCTCATCATAAAACATTATCTTTGCATCTAGATTACCATTTACTATTTCTTTAATCTTCTTCTTTTTAAACTCTTTTACTTTATTTTCATCTCTCTTGATATTTGAAAGTTCCCTTTTTTTTAATTCCTAATTTCTTACACCAATAACTTATCGTTTTTATTGATAACTCTTTGTTAAATTCCTCTTTTATCCACTCTTGCATTGATTTTAAACTGTCAAACCCCTCTTTTGCCTTCTTTTTAAATCTCTCAAATTCTTCCTTATTTAATCTTGGTATTCTTCCTTTATATTTTAGCTTTAAATTCTCTATCCCTCCTTTCTTATATAGCCCCTAATATTTCTTTATTGTTTGTATGTTTATATCTAATTTTCTGCTCACATCTCTCTTTTTTTAACAACTCTTCTTTATTCTCTTTTATATCTTAGTATCCCCATATCTTTATTATATCGAAGTT
>Ga0256837_1002149_pt1 | contig 12564 bp, 12 predicted proteins | sample 4562384metaG_FD_185976 | JGI IMG/M metagenome (GOLD analysis project Ga0256837, IMG submission 185976) | Hydrothermal vent microbial communities from Guaymas Basin, Mexico - 4561-384 | ecosystem: Environmental > Aquatic > Marine > Hydrothermal vents | place: Mexico: Guaymas Basin | collected... | reverse complement strand
CATAGACCTAGCTACTAACCGTCACAAACTTAAAAAAGAGGATTTAGTATTTGATGTACTTACATTCACCCTTGCTAGTGGTGATGAGGAGTATTGGGATGCTGGGATTAACACCATAGAAGCGATTCGCCAACTTAGAAAAAAACACCCTGAAGTTGGAACAACTCTAGGGCTTTCAAACATCTCATTTGGACTAGATAAAGATGCTAGACCATACTTAAACTCTATGTTTTTACACCATTGTATAGAGGCTGGTTTAACAAGTGTTATTATAAATGTTAAGCATATTATCCCTATTAATAAAATCTCAAAAGAAGACCAAGAGATATGTGATGATTTGATTTTCAACCGTAAACCAAATGGTGAAGCACTTTTCACTTTTATAGAGCATTTTTCATCTAAAGAGGCTATTGATACATCTGCTGAAGATGCTGAATACTTAGCGATGAGCGATGAGGAGAAGATAGCTAAACTTCTAATGGATGGTGATAAAGAGAGAATGATTCCATTAGTGGAAGAGGCTCGTAAAACCATTGCTCCTGAAAAGATTGTAAATGAAATTCTTATAGATGCAATGAAAGTGGTTGGTGAACTTTTTGGAAGTGGTCAAATGCAACTTCCATTTGTACTTCAATCAGCTGAAACGATGAAAAAAACTGTTGACCATCTTAACCCATTTTTACCAAAGATTGAAAAAACAGTAGATACAACTTTAGCACTTGGAACAGTTAAAGGTGATGTTCACGATGTTGGTAAAAATCTTGTAGATATTATCCTTTCAAACAACGGTTTCAAAGTAAACAACCTTGGAATCAAAGTTGAGTTAGATACTTTCATACAAGCTACGAAAGATGGGCATATATCTGCTTTTGGTATGAGTGGTCTTTTAGTTAAATCTACTCAAGTTATGCAAGAGAATCTAAAAACACTACAAGCTGAGGGGATTAAGATTCCAGTTCTTCTTGGTGGTGCTGCTCTTACTCGTAAGTTTATAGATGAGTTTTGTCGTCCATTTTATGATGGTCCTATCTTTTACTGTAAAGATGCTTTTGATGGTGTAACAGCTATGAGTAGAATCGAAGCTGGTAATTTTGATACTGATTTACACGGAAAAGATTTAGAAGAGAAAGAGATAAAAGAGAAAGAGGAAGTTATAATCCCACCATTTTCTGAACTAAAAATGCCATCTCGTGATGTGAAAGTTCCCACACCACCATTTTGGGGTCGTAGAGAGATAAAACTAACAACTCAACAGATAGAGATGGCTTTTGAGTGGATAAACCACAAGATTCTCTTTAAATCTCGTTGGGGTTATAGCTCTAAAGGTAAAACAAAAGAGGAGTATCAAAAACAAGTTGATGATGTGATTCTTCCAGCTTATGAGAAACTAAAAGCTCAGTTTTTAGATGAAAAACTTTTTGAGCCAACTATCATATATGGTTATTTCCCTTGTAGAAGTGATGATAATAAACTTCTTATATTTGATGAATCAAGAGGTTACCATTCAGAAGATGAAGCAAACAAACAACCACTTGAAAATGTAAGAGATAGTGCTATAAAAGAGTTTGAATTTCCAAGACAATCAAAACAACCACACCGAGCATTGAGTGACTTCTTTCATAGTGATAGAGATGATGTTATAGCTTTAACTTGTGTAAGTGCTGGTGGTAAGCTTAGCGATAAAGAGAGAGGAATTATGGAAGATGGTAACTATACAGAGTATTACCAATTTCATGGTTTAGGTGTTGAGTTAGCAGAAGCATTGGCTGAAATAGCACATAAACAGATTAGACTAGACTTAGGGATAGCTAGTGAAGATGAGGGTTATACTTTAGCAGATGTAAGGATGAACCGTTACCAAGGTTGTAGATACTCTTTTGGTTATGCAGCTTGTCCAGACCTAGAGTTAAACCGTCCACTATTTGACCTACTAAAACCTGAAGAGTTTGGAATCGAACTTAGTGAAACTTTCCAGATTCACCCTGAACAGAGTACAAGTGCATTAGTTGTTTATCATCCTAATGCTAGTTATTATAATGTTTAAAAAATCTATGTTAATTTTATATAGTTGAGAGAGTTAAACTCTCTCAACCTTGAGGTTGAATTTGTCCCAACTTTTGTTGGGCGTATAAAATTACACTCTATCTTCTTCTATAACTCAAAGCTTCTAAAATATGTTTTTTTTCTATAATCTCTAAAAAATCTAAATCAGCTATTGTTCTTGCTACTTTTTGAACTTTTTTTATACTTCTAAATGACAAATCAAAACGACCTATCGCCATATCTAAAATAGTTTTTGCTTCATCATTTAAAATACAAAATTTATCAATATCAGAATCATTTAGTTTAGCATTAAAGAGGTTTTGTCCTCTTTTCTTAGCAAAGCTATTTGCTTGAACAACCATTTTATGTAAATCTTTTGAACTGTAGCTTGTTCTATCATCTATATTTACACTTTGCATAGTTACACTCAAATCTATCCTATCTAAGAATGGATCTGATAGTCTATTTTTATATCTCTTTATCTCCAAATCACTACATCTACACTCTTTATTCTTGTTAAGCAGATTACCACAAGGGCATGGATTCATAGCTCCTATAAAAAGAAAATCAGCAGGATACTCCACTTTAGAGTTTACTCTTGAGATTCTTATCTTATTATCTTCCATAGGTTCTCTTAATGCCTCTAAAACATTTTTAGAAAAGTGTGGAAGTTCATCAAAAAAGAGTATTCCTCGATGAGCTAAACCAACTTCTCCTATTTGTGCTTTGTGTGAACCACCACCAAATATAGAAGCTAAAGTTGAACTATGGTGTGGAGATCTCATCTCTCTGTATGGTTTGAAAGTTGGTTCTTGTAGATCTAATGCTTGAAGTTTTGCTACATCTAAAATCTCATCTGAACTCATTGGTGGTAGTATATATCTAAGCCTTTTAGCTATCATACTTTTACCACAACCTGGGCTTCCCTCAAATAAAATATTATGAAATCCAGTAGCAGATATAAGTGCTGCTCTTTTAGCTACCTCTTGCCCTTTAACATCACCAAAATCACTTTCATACTCTTTTATATAGTAGTATTTTTGATTCTCTATCTCATAAAATGGATAATTTATAGATGCAGATTCTATACTAGGTGTAGCAGTTTCTTGATTTTTTAGAAGTTCTATAGATTCTTGAAGAGTTTTTACACCATAAAATTCAACATCTGGAATCTTTGATAATTTTTTTAGTGCTGAGTATGGAACAACAGCTTTTTTTATAACTTTTTGATTAGCTAGTGATAATATAAGTGGATAGAGTTGAAGATTCTCTTTAACAGTACCATCTAACCCAAGTTCACCAAAAACAAACCACTCACTTAAATCATCTTTAAGATAATCAAGAGCAATTAAAAGTGCTATACTAAGATCAAACTGACTACCCTCTTTTTTAACATCACTAGGGGCAAGATTTATGGTAATTCTTTTAGGTGGAAATGAAAAATCATTTGAGAGAAGTGCTGATTTTGAACGCTCTTTAGCTTCAGATATAGCAGTAGATGCCATACCAACAATAGTGAAAGATGGTAGCCCTTTTGTAAGAGTAGATTCAACAGTTACAACTTTAGCATCAATCCCCTCATAAGTGGCACAAAATACTTTTTTCATAACTAAACCTTAACAATTAGATAAGCTATTTTAACTCATAAATTTGTTTAAAAAGATAATTATGACATTTTGTCATATTATTTTGAGTATTTTCTATCTTTGAGCATTCTTTTATACTCTTTTTCAAATTTTCTTCTTCTTGATGATGTAAGCTTATCTATAAATAAAATTCCATTTAGATGATCTACTTCATGCTGAATAGCAATACTTAGTAATCCATCAGCATCTATAGTGTGAGTTTTTCCATCTCTATCTTGATAATCAATAGTTATTTTTTCAAATCTATTTATGTCTTCATAAAAACTAGGAACACTTAAACAACCCTCTTGGTAAGTTGTTTCTCCACTTTTATTTTTAATAACTGGATTTATTATCTCCAATAGATTCTCTAAGGGTTGTTCACCCTCTTCATTTGGAATATTTAATATTAAAACTTGAACAGGATGAGCAACTTGAATAGCTGCAAGACCAATTCCATTTGTATCTATCATTATAGGGTACATAGAATCTAAAAGATCATGTAAATTATGATCAAAATTTCTAATCTTTTTTGATTTCTCTTTTAGCTTTTTATCTGGATATTCTACTATTTTTAATTTCATATATTACTTCTATTTTCTTAATGATACTGCATAATCAAGTGATTTATTTGCATAGGCATTTTCTATACCATCCATAGCACTAACAATAATCTCTTCTACAGATGCACTAGGTGATACATCAGTAATTCCGATAGAAATTTGTAAAGTAATCTCTCTATCACCTAAGAAAAAGTTACTATTTGAAACTAAATCACATAATCTTTCAGAAGCTTTTTTAGCACTATCAATATTTGTATGAGTTAAAAGCATAGAGAATTTACCGTTACCATAGTAAGCAACAGTATCACTTCTTCTTGATGTTTTTAGAAGTAATCTAGCAATTGTTCTTGTCATTAAAACTAAAGCTTTTTCATTGTTTACACTTGCTTTTAAATCACGAGATAATTCAATCATAATAAGAGAACTTTTATGTTTAAACTCTTTAATTAAACTACTCTCTTTTTCAATTCTAATCATTAAGTATCGTTTATTATAAACACCATATTTATTATCAAATATAGTCTCTTTTTCAACATTTTTCACTATTTGAGCTGTTTCATCATAAATAGTCTTCATACTTGAACTTTGTTTCTTCAAGATTCCATTTAATTTAGAAATATCACCCTCTAAAGAAGCAGCAACACTCATAGCAGATTGTTTTTCAGTATTTGCTACTAACTCTTTTCTTCTTTTTTCAAGAATCTTTGTCATTAAAGACATATTCTTATAAAGGTTAGCTGTAACACCTAAAAGATTTTTCATAGATGCAAAACCGTGCTTTAAATTTTGTTCAAGCATAATCATATTTTCATCATCATTACTATCTTCTAACTCAAGCATACTTTTTATCTGTTTACGAAAAAATTCGCTTTTACCCTCTAAAAGTCTATCAAAATATAAGGAAAAATTGTTTGGAGTAGCAGGTAAACCATCTGTTGATAATGCACGAAGAACTTCTTTAGAATAGGCTTCAATATCATCAGAAGGAGTATCTACATCAAAAGCCTTAGTTCTAGCAGCCCTTGTACCACTTGCATCACGACGATTTCTACTTCTTAACGATTCAGCCATATTATTCCTTATTAACTATTTTTTATCATTTTTAATTAAAACTTCGTCAACCATACCATATTCACATGCTTCTTTAGCACTCATAAAGTTATCACGATCAGTATCTTTTTCTATAGTTTTAGCTGTTTGACCAGTATTCTTAGCCAAAATTGAATTAAGCTCTTTTTTCATACGAAGAATCTCTTCTGCTTGAATAGCTATATCTGTAGCTTGACCTTGAGCTCCACCAAGAGGTTGATGAATCATAATTCTAGCATGAGGAAGAGCATATCTTTTCCCTTTTGCACCAGATGATAATAAAAAAGCACCCATAGAAGCTGCTTGACCTATACATATAGTAGCAACATTTGGACGAATATAATTCATAGTATCAAAAATAGCCATACCTGCCGTTACAACTCCACCAGGAGAGTTTATGTAAAAATAAATATCTTTTTCTGGATCTTCTGCTTCTAAAAATAAGAACTGAGCGACAATGGTAGAGGCAACTTGATCGTTAACCTCTCCACTTAGCATAATAATTCTATCCTTTAAAAGACGAGAAAAAATATCATAAGAGCGTTCTCCACGACCTGTTTTTTCTACTACATAAGGGATGTAACTCATTACTTATGCTTCTTTTATCTTAGCATTAAGAAGTCCTGAAAGAACTTTATCTTCAACCATTGACATTTGAATTGCAGGAATATATCCAGCATCTTTATAACTTTCAAAAGCTTTTTGAGGATCTTGACCAGTTTGCATCGCTTCATAATAGATAGTTTGCATAACTTCTTGCTCTTCAACTTTTATATTTTCAGCAGCAGCTAAAGCATCAATAATAAATGTAGCTCTTACACTTTTTTCTGCTTCTTCACGGAAAGTTTCACGAAGCTCTTTTAGTTTATCAGCATTTTCACGAAGCTCTTTAATCTCATCTTCACTCATTGAACCAGCTTTTTTATTTAAAGCCATATCAATCTCTTGCTCAACAACAAACTCTGGTAAATCAAATTTTAAACCTTGAACAAAAGATTCTAATAAAGCAGGTTTTAACTCATCATTATAAAGTTTACCTAACTCTTCATTTTCAACTTGTGATTTAACTAATTCTTGAAGTTTTGCTAAATCAGCATCATCTTCACCTTGAAGCATTTTTTTAGCTAAGTCATCATTAATAACAATTTCACCTTTAGTTTGAATAGCATTAAGATTTACTTTAAATTCAGCATCTTTAGAAGCTAAATCTCCACCATAATTTTCTGGGAAAGTTACTTTAATAATCTTCTCTTCACCCTTTTTCATACCAATCATTTGATCTTCAAAACCTGGAATAAATTGACCTGAACCAATTACAAGTAAAAAATCTTTAGATGAACCACCCTCAAAAAGTTTACCATCAACAGAACCCTCAAAATCAAATAGTGCAGAATCATCTTTAGCTATTGCACGATCTTCTTCAATCTCAATCATAGGAGCTTGATTTTTAGCAAGGTCAGTGATTCTAACTTCAACAGCTTCATCTGAAACTACTGGCTTATCAAAATCTTTAACCATAGAAGCATAATCACCAAGCTCTACAGCTGGTCTCATAGCTAATCTAACTGTTACATCGATTTTATCTTCTGTTTTATCAAACTGAGAAATATTTGGTTCACCAATTAAAGAATCATTAGAAATTTTCATCTCTGATAAACCTTTTTCTAAAACTGTACGGATAGCTTCAGCTTCAGCATCTTGAACAAGTTTTTCACCATATTGTTTTTTAATAATTGCAACTGGCACTTTACCTTTACGGAAACCTTGAACATTAGCAGTTTTACTTAAACTTTTAGCAATTTTTTCTAAATTAGCATTAACTTCATCCATTGAAATTGTTGCTGTAATTTCAGCATTAGCACCGTCTATTTTGTTTGATTTGATTTCCATTTTATTCCTTTTAATCTTCTTTATCTAATTTAGTTAAATTTAACTATTATTTTTGACAATATTATCTAAAATGTGCTTTTAATTAGCTTTTACAAAACTTTTGTTTAAAGTTTAAGAGTAATATCCACACAACTGCTACATCTATCATCACATCTGCAAAATTGAACACAGCAAAATTAAATCCACAATGCCAATAAACCATATCTACTACACCACCATGAATAAATCTATCATAGATATTTGACAAAGCTCCACCAAGTAATATACCACTAGGAAAAGCATAACAAACTTGCTTTAAAGAGAAAATATAAGCTAAAATACCACCAACAAATACTAATTGAATATATTTTAACCATTCATCTAAAAAAGCAAACATTGAGAAAGCAACACCCTTGTTATAAACCAAAATTAAGTCTATACAATCTGTGTAATATCTAAAACCATCTACAAAAAGCATTTTTATATTTTGATCTATAATAAAAACACCAATAAGTGAAAAAAGTAATATTGCCCCAAGGCGTAAAATTTTATTATCCATTTAAAACTTTTTGAAAAAACTCTATTATTTTATCCATTTCACTATTCATCTGTTTAGAATCTTTACACTCTAATAAAACTCTTAATTTATTTTCAGTACCTGAGTAACGGATAAGATGGCGAATATTCTTTTTATCTAATTTTTCTAATTTTTCTTTTAAACCATCAATAGAATCTAAATCTTTTTTAACTTTTATATTTATATTTACAAGTTTTTGAGGATAAAGTTTAAATGGGCGAAGAGCTTGTGAAGCTTTTTTTTCTGTTTTAATAATTAATGCTAAAATTTGTAATGCACTTACAAGTCCATCTCCAGTTTTTGCAAAATCATGGATAATCACATGACCACTTTGCTCACCACCAAAATTTATAGCTTTTTTATTCATAATCTCTAAAACATGTTTATCACCAACATTTGAGCGATGAAGTTTTAAACCTTTAGTAGTTAAATAATCTTCTAAACCTTGATTACTCATAACTGTTGAAACAATTCCATCACCTTTTAAAGTACCCTGGTTAAACATATAAGCACCTAATGCACCTAAAAGATGATCACCATCAACCACTTCACCATTTTCATCAACTATAACTAGCCTATCAGCATCACCATCAAGTGCAATACCCAAATCAGCTCTAAATTTAATTACACTTTCACATAAATCTTTGGTATGTAATGCTCCGCAACCCTCATTAATATTAAAACCATCTGGCTCATTATGTAAAACTATAACATCAGCGCCTAATTCTTCTAAAACTGTTGGACCAACCTTATATCCTGCTCCATTTGCAGTATCTAATACAATTCTCATCCCTTGAAGTGAGATATCTCGAGGAAAAGAATTTTTAAGCTGAACAATATAACGACCGATAACATCATCAATTCTTTTTGCTTTACCTATATTTTTTGCAACACATTGTGCTTCAATTAATTTTTCACCATTAGAAAATATATTTTCTATCTCTGTTTCTATCTCTGTTGATAGTTTATTACCATGAGCATCAAAAAATTTAATTCCATTATCTTCAAATGAATTATGAGAAGCACTAATCATTATTCCAGCATCACACCTCATATTTTCAGTTATATAAGCAATAGCAGGTGTTGGCATAGGTCCAATTTGGATAACATCATATCCTATCGCCGTAAGACCAGCAACAATGGCATTCTCTATCATATAACCACTTATTCTTGTATCTTTACCAACTAAAATCTTATTTGTTTTTGAATGGTTTTTAAAATAAATACCAGCAGCCATAGCTATCTTCATCGCTAGTTCTGCACTCAAAAACGAACCAGCTTCTCCTCGTACCCCATCTGTTCCAAATAATTTCATTATATTTCCAATTTTTTAATGCAGTATTCTAACATATTTAAGCATATATTCTATAAATATTGTGTTTCAACTTCTATTTAACTTAATTTTAATTATCTTTAAGCTAGAATTTCGCACTTAAATTTCATTAGAAGGACTCATACATGGCAAATCACAAGTCATCAATTAAGAGAATTCGCCAAACTATCGTTCGTACAGAGCGTAACCGTTTTTATAGAACTCGTCTTAAAAATATCGTTAAAGATGTTCGTTCTGCAATCGATGCAGGTAACAAAGAAGAAGCAACAGTAGCATTAAAAGTAGCTAACCAACAAATTCACAAATTTGTTAGTAAAGGTATCCTTAAAAAAGAAACTGCTGCTAGAAAAGTTAGTCGTCTTCATAAAGCCGTAAACGCTATATAAGGCTAACAGGAAATGTTAGCAGATAAACTTACACCGTTTATCAATCGCTATGAAGAACTTAGCAAATTGCTAAGTTCACCTGATATAACTTCTGACATCAAACGGATGACAGAACTCTCCAAAGAACAATCAAATCTTTTACCAATTGTTGAAAAAGCAAGAGAGTATCAAACTTTAATCGCAGATATTGCCGATACAAAAGAGATGCTTAGTGATGCTGAAATGGGCGATATGGCAAAAGAGGAGCTTAAAGAGTTAGAACCACAAAAACCACTTATAGAAGAAGATATTAAAATGCTTCTTTTACCAAAAGATCCAAATGATGATAGAAATATCATTGTGGAACTTCGTGCTGGTGCTGGTGGCGATGAAGCTGCAATCTTTGTTGGAGATCTTTTTGATGCTTATACTCGTTATGCTGACCTTCGTGGTTGGAAAATAGAGCTTATAAGTACATCACCATCAGATTCTGGTGGATATAAAGAGGTTACTGCACTTATTAAGGGTGAACAGGTTTATAGTAGATTGAAGTATGAAGGTGGAACTCACCGTGTTCAGAGAGTTCCAGCAACAGAATCTCAAGGTCGTGTTCATACATCAGCAATCACAGTAGCAGTTATGCCAGAGGTTGATGATGTTGAGATTACTATAGAAGATAAAGATCTTAAAATAGATGTTATGCGTTCATCTGGTTGTGGTGGTCAGTCGGTAAATACTACCGATTCTGCTGTTAGAATCACTCACTTACCAACAGGTTTAGTAGTGACAAATCAGGATCAAAAATCACAACATAAGAATCGTGAAAAAGCTATGAAAGTTTTAAAAGCGAGACTTTATGACCTAGAGATGCAAGAACAACAATCTGAAAATGCAGCTGAAAGAGCAGCACAAGTAGGAACTGGAGATAGAAGTGGACGAATTCGTACATATAACTATCCTCAAAACCGTATGAGTGATCATAGAATTAACTTAACATTATATCGTTTGAATGAGATTATGAATGGTGGGCTTCTTGATGAAGTTGTTGAACCACTTATAGCTGACCATCAAGCAAAAATTGTTGAGGCTGCTGGGTTATAAATACTTATATATTTTAAAACTACTAGATTTCAAAATCTAGTAGTTTTTTAATTCCATTCAGTTAGAAATGTATTTTTTACTTTACCTTTAAAAGTGATAGTTCTATCATTCATACCAAGATATAATATCTCTCCACTCTTAGGATATACTTCTATAGAATTACTCACTTTCTTTTCTAATAATGCTCTATAAAAACAAGCTGCCATTCCTGTTCCACATGCTAGAGTTTCATCCTCTACACCTCTTTCATAAGTTCTAACTCTAAGGTTATCACCATCTACAAAAGCTATATTTACATTACTATTATATTTATATCTTAACTCTCTAGCTTCTAAAATATCAAAATTTTCTATATCATCTGTGAAACTCACCATATGTGGAACACCAGTATCTAATCTCCACCAATCTTTTCCACCAAATAATATATCTTTTTCTAAAATATTAGGTGGTGTTAGTTCACTTAAAACCATATCACCATCAACTTCAGCATTTATAACACCAGCTTCAGTTAAAAAACTCATATTTTTTGGAACTAAATTATGTGTAAATGCGTAATGAGCACAAGCACGACTACCATTTCCACACATCTCTGCTGTACTACCATCAGAATTATAAAATTGCCATTCAAAATCATATTTATCATGTGGAACGATAACGATAAGTCCATCTGCCCCAACACCATCTTGACGATGACAAACTTCTTTTGCTAAAATACTTCTATCTATTTTCACATCTGAGTGAAAAATAACAAAATCATTTCCACTAGCACTATATTTAGCTACTTTCATAAATACTTTGCCTTTATTTTATCTACAAATTCTTCACACTCTTGTTGAAGATGCTTTAAATTTTTAGAGTTATCTATAACCCAAGTTGCATAAGATTTTTTTTCATCTATAGGCATTTGTGAAGCTATCCGTTTTAACGATTCCTCTTCAGAATAACTATTTCTTTTTATATATCTTTCTAATTGAATCTCTTTAGGAGTATAAACTACAACACTTTCTTCTATCTTATAAGCTTTATTTTCAAAAAAAAGTGGAATATCTATTAAATAAGGAAATTTAAAACTATCCTGTTTAATACTTTGCTTCTCTATCTCTAATCTTATTTTTGGATGTAAAAATTCCTCTAAAACTTTTTTCTTTTTACTATTTGAAAATACTAAAGTTCCAAGTTTCTCACGGATAACTTTTGAACCATTCACATACTCCTGACCAAAAGTTTCATCAACCCAAAGATAAGAATCATCTAAAATCTTATGAGATATAGAATCAGCATCAATAACTCTCATACCATTCAATGCTAATAATGATGCTACCGTACTTTTACCAGTAGCTATACCACCTGTTAAGGCTATTGCATACTCAAATGCCATTAGTTTTTAATGATTCCTAAATACTCTTTACGAATATAATTAGGCATCGCAAATGAAGCTATATGAATATCACAATTATAATACTCTAAACCATCAATCATATCTGCTCTTTGTAAAAGAAGATCTGCAGTTGGATGATACTCTTTAGACGATAATAAAGCTGTTGTACCATTACCAATATTATAAGGCATAATGATTTTATAGTAGTTAGATAAAACTTGCATCAATAGTTTATTTGTTTGAGTGTTATCTAAAGAATCATGTTTAATAACTAATTGTGCATCTTCTTTTGATATACGACTTACATGTGCTATAACAGCAGCATCTCCATCCATCTCACAAATAATTACATCATAAGTAGAATCTAGCTCTTCACGAAGAGCATCAAGAGTACAATGGATAGTTTTAAAATCTATCTCTGTATGCTTTTTAATCTCATCTTCCAAACCAGTTGAATCATTACTAATTATTAAAACATTTTTTGGATCTTTAGAAGTACATAGAGGTATATGAACCATCATTTCATTATAGATAAATTTTTTCATATTAAATTCCTTATATTTGAAATGGATTTTAGCATATTTGGATTAATTTTACTTAACTATGGATATAATTAGAAAA
>Ga0256837_1002148_pt1 | contig 12566 bp, 9 predicted proteins | sample 4562384metaG_FD_185976 | JGI IMG/M metagenome (GOLD analysis project Ga0256837, IMG submission 185976) | Hydrothermal vent microbial communities from Guaymas Basin, Mexico - 4561-384 | ecosystem: Environmental > Aquatic > Marine > Hydrothermal vents | place: Mexico: Guaymas Basin | collected... | reverse complement strand
ACAATCATGTCTGCAAGTCCTATAAGAGGCGCAAGTTCAATAGAACCATAAAGCTTGATGATTTCCACACTCACAGCACGCTCTTCAAAGTAGCGTTTAGTTATATTGACCATCTTTGAAGCAACTTTAAGTTCTGGTTTTGTGAGGTCAAGTTTCTCCCCAACTCTCATTCCTATAGAAACTTTACAAACACCACGTTGTAAATCAAGTAAACGCACTACATCGAGTCCCTGTTCCTCTAATGTATCGAGTCCTACAACACCAATATCTGCTGCTTGATGGTAAACATAGGTCGCAACATCTTGGTTACGAACAAGTAAAAAACGAAAATTTGGAGTCTCTAAAATAAGTTTTCTATCATCAAATTTAAAACTATCTCCAAAGATTGTTTCAAATATTTCTAGTGTCTCTTTAGCGATTCGACCTTTTGGAAGTGCAACTGTTAGCATATTAGCCCTTTTTAATTCTGTTATAATTTTCGCATTTTATCTAAACTTTACTCAAAGTTTAATTATAAGCTTTTTCATTCCTGTAAATATCAGTGCTTCATCAACACTTGCATCGTGAAAAATTTTTTGTAAAACATGGGCATCACCACCAGTTAAAATAATGGGAAGTCTATAGGAAATAACTTCGTTATAAAGTAATTTCAATACCCCATAACTTATAGCATCTTGAGAATTTTTTGGCAATTTTTCTAAATTTACATCAAAGTTCAAAACATAATCAAGTGCTGGAGATATCCGTTTATATGTTTCTTGCATCGCATTGACACCAGGAAAAATGAATCCACCTTCAAAAATATTTTCTCTTACAATATCTACCGTTATAGCACTACCTGCATCAACAATCACTGCATTTGATACAGATTCCATTGCTACAATTCTATCTTTTCCCATTGTTGAGTAATATTGACTCATATCAATAGCATCGGAAATATCTACCCAATTTTCAAGTGAAGATAATTTCTTTTGGACCAATTCATTTACAGAAATATAATAAACTTTTTCTTTTATATCCATAGGATTAAAATTTATTACATCTTCTTTATAATTTTTTTCTGGGGTTTGAAAGTGGTAAGAAGTATTCCCAATATCACATAAAATCATTATTGAATTTTCCAACCCGATTCTTTAAATCCAGCAGCTGCTTTAGAACATAAGGGTGCATCTATAAAAATAATCTTATATTTAAAATTATGCTCACAAAAAATAGAAAGTTTTGCATATATCTCTTGCATTTTATGCACATCCTTCATTAAAATTCTACTCTTTTGACTTACTGCAAAAATTGCCCAGAAGTACCCTTTTATATCAGTTGCTTTATAAATCCGAATCTTGTTTCTTATTCCTAACTCTTTAGGAGTTATCTCTTGCATTTTTTTATATATCTTTCCCTTTTTACGAAGAGAGTCTACTACCATTTGCATATCTATGAGTGTACCTTTAAAATATTTTTATAATTCTACCCTAATATTTTAAATGTGATGTCAATGTGATAATAAGTTTTATATATATATGTTATAATAATAACTTAAAACTATACTAACTGAAGGATGTATACATGAAAAAATTAATTGTTTTTGCTTGTTTTTCTTTTCTACTCAATGCCTCTGAAGTAACTACCGCACTCAGTTTAGAGAATGCATTAGAGTTACTTAAGAATCAAAATCTTGAAATAAAAGCAGCAAAACTTGATGAAAACATTGCACAAGAAGAGATAAAAACTATCTCAGGAATGAACTGGGGGAAGTTAAATTTCATTCAAGATGTTGCAAGAAGTGATGATGCCGGAAATGTTTTTGGATTTACACTCAGTTCAAGAGAAGCCTCATTTGGAAATTTTGGATTTTCAGAGTTTGATGGTACAAATCCAAATATATTAAATGTACAACCAAAGGATTTAAACTATCCAGAAGATAGAAATTATTTTCAAAGTAAACTAAAATATGAAGTTCCACTTTTCACAGGTTTTGCACTTAGTAGTTATGCTGATGTCATGAAAAATATGACAAAAATAAAATCTTTAGAAAAAGAAGAACTTATAAATGCTAAAAGTTATGAGCTAAAAAAATCTTTTTATGATATGGCACTCTTAAATGCATCTATTGAAAATCTTACAAAAATTTTAACAAATATTGAAACATTAGAAAAAACGACACAAAGTATGATTGAAGTTGGTTATGCCAAGCATATAGATCTACTTGAAGTGAAAGCTAAAAAAGGCAATGTAACACGTTTATTAGATCAAATGAGTGCAAATAAAGAACTTCTATACCACTATATTAGTTTTTTACTTAATACTCAGGTATCGCATATCAACACACCAAAAGCAGCAATGCAAATTCCAAATATGAGTGATAAGAATGTATTAATGCATAACTTAGATATTCAAAAAGCATCTGTAGGATTAAAAATAAGAAAAAGTTTGATTCACTCAAAAGAAGCAGCATACTACCCTACTCTAGGGGCATTTGCTGAAATTTCTACAGCAGACGATAGCTTTTTAGGAGATGCAAATAATCATAAAGCCTATACTGTAGGGGCGAGATTAGAATGGAACCTTTTTAATGGTGGTATAGATGCAGCTGAAATTGAAAAGTCTAAACTAGAACATCTTAAGATGCAAACACAGGTAGATTTAGCAAAACAAGGTATTGCACTACAACTTGCAAAAATAAGAACAGAAATAAAAAGTAGTAATGAGGAAATTTCTTCTTTAGAAAAAGAGTTAGCATTCGCAAACGCTATCTACAAAAATTACGAAGGTAGATATAAAGAGAAACTCTCATCTATGAGTGATGTTATCATTAAACAGTCTGCTCAAATAGAGAAAATTCTACAACTACAGATAGCAAAAAACAAACGCAATGAAAAAATATTAGCATTAGAAAAATTAGCAAATGGAGATAAATAAGATGAAAAAACTATTCCTATTATTAGCACTCAGTGGAGTACTTATGGCAGAAACACTTACACTTTCAGGAAGTGTAATCTCAGATAACCAAAAAATGATTACAAGTCGTTTTATGGGGTATGTAACACAAGTAAATGTTTCAGAAGGTGAAAAAGTAAAGAAAAATCAAGTTCTTTATACTATTGATTCTCGTGAAATAGACTCAGCAAAACGTCAAAGTGAACTCAGTCTTCAAATGTATCAAAATCAGTATACAAATGTAAAACTTAACCTTGATAGATATAAAAGACTTTTAGAAAAGGATATGGTTTCAAAATATGAGGTGGAAAATTTAGAACTGGCAGCCCTCAATCTTCAAGATATGATTAATATTGCAAAAGCAAGACTTCAAGAAGTACAAAACCAATATAGATACTTAAATATTAAAGCACCAAACAGTGGCGTAGTTGTAGCTAAAAATATTAAAGTAGGCGAGATGGCTATGCCAGGAATGCCAGCCGTTATTCTTTCAGATTTAAGCGATTTAAAAATTAGCGCTGAGATTGCAGAGAGTAATTTAGCACTTATTAGTCATGGTAAAAAAGTATCAGTTTCAATTCCTTCTATACATGTAACAACTATAGGAACGGTAACAGCTATTATTCCTAACTCAAACCCAATGACACATACATTTAAGATAAAAATATCTTTTAAAACAAATAATAAGTCCGTTTATCCCGGAATGTATGCAACTGTAAATATAAAATAGAGGAGATTCTTATGCAAGAAGAAGTAGAATACAAACCAACAGACTCTGCTGGTAAACTAGCCAAAGCATTTATACGAAATCCTCTTACTGCTGTATTGGGATTTTTTCTCCTTGCTATTGGATACCTTTCACTTATTATTATGCCAAGAGAGGAAAATCCTCAAATGGTAGTGAGTGGTTCTACTGTTATAGTAGCTCTTCCAGGAGCAAGTGCAGCAGAGGTTGAAAAGATCATAGTAAAACCACTTGAGCGTAAACTCAAAGAGGTAAAAGGTGTAGAGCATATTTATGGTATTGCTCAAGATAATGTCGGTATCGTCAATGCGGCCTTTTTTATAGGTGAAGAGAAAGAAAATTCTAACCTTAAAGTTTATGACAAAATTATGCAAAACTCAGACATATTTCCAACAGGTGCTATGCAACCTATGATTAAGCCTTTAGATATTGATGTAGATATTCCCATTGTTTCTATCGCCTTTTACTCTCAAGATAAAGCAATATCTAAAACAGAATTATATGATAAGGTAAAAGAGATACAACATCATATAAATGGTCTTGATAATGTTGCTGTTACGGAGGTAAAAGGTGGCCATCAACACCAATTTAATATAGAAGTAGATATAAATAAACTTTCAGGATATAACCTCTCAATGGGTCAAATTATGAAATCTGTTGAATCTCTTGCCTATAATGTTCCAGCTATAAAAAATAGAACTAATGAAAATAAGATTGTAATGCTTGGTGTAGAGAATGCCATTGAAGATGCTCGTGATGTTGGAAATATTATTGTAGCACAATATATGGGTTCCCCTATTTATCTCTCTCAAGTAGCAAAGGTTATGAACTCTTATGATATTCAAAATTTCAAGTCAGCTTCTATTTCTAAACGTCAAGAAGATGGAAATTTTTCACCATATGAAGATCAGGTAACCCTTACAGTTTCAAAGTTACAAGGAACAAATGCTGTTATTATTGCAGATGAAGTAAAAGAGGAACTAGAGAGTTATAAAGAGTACCTTAAACAGAATGGTATAAATTATGTAATTACAAGAAATGATGGAGAACGTGCAGATGAAGCAGTAAACGAACTTGTAAAACATCTTCTTTTATCTATTGTTATTATCGCTGTTTTACTAATTTTTGTTCTGGGTTGGAGAGAGTCACTTATAGTTACTTTTACTGTTCCTGCCATTTTAGCGATCACTCTTTTTGTTGCTTACTTAACAGGTCAAACTATCAATAGAATTACACTTTTTGCATTTTTACTCTCACTGGGACTTCTTGTAGATGCTGCCATTATTGTTATTGAAAATATTCATAGACACTACCACTCACCAGACTCTGCACATGAGTCACCAGATGAGTTAATGGTAAAAGCAACTGATGAGATAGGGGCACCGACAAACATCGCCACACTAGCAATTATTATGACTATGGTACCTATGGCATTTGTTGGTGGAATGATGGGACAATTTATGAAACCAATTCCTGCCAATGTTCCTGTTGCACTTATAGCTTCACTCTTCGTAGCTTATATATTTACACCTTATCTTGCAGTACGTATTTTAAAACGACCTGATCACTCTAAAAAAGGAGAACACTAATGTTTAAAAAGTTTGAACAAGCAGTCTATACAGGAATAGAGAGTAGTTTTCAAAGAAAATTTATTCTTCTCGGTACACTTGTAGCATTTATACTCTCTGTTATGATGATTGCTCCGTGGCAGATAGTTTTAGCAAAAATGCTTCCAGGAAAGAATAATGATACTTTTAACATCTATGTGAAACTTGCAAATGGAAGTTCTATAGAAGAGACTCAAAAAGTAACACAATGTGTAAGTTCTTTTATTATAAGAGAAAAAGAGGTTGTTGATACAGAAGTCTTCTTGGGTATGGGATCTCCTCTTGATTTTGCTGGATTAATTAAGGGAAGTCAATTTAAGAATGCTGAAAATGTTGCTGAAATTGTTGTAAATATTACAAAAAAACATCATAGATCAGAACCTTCATATCTAATGGTACAACGTATACGTCCTACGATTCAATCAACTTGTGAAAAGATATATCCAAATACTAAAATATCTTTTGTAGAACCACCTGCAGGACCACCTACAATGGCCGCAATCGTAATGGAAGTGTATGGTGATAATGATAAAGGAATAAGAGAAATATCTGAAAAAATTTCAAATATCTTTCAAGATACTAAGGGTCTTGTAGATATTGATATTATGCAAGATACTATATATAACACTTTTGAAGTAAAAGCGAATAGTGTAAAAATTGCAAAATCAGGGGTAGATGTAAAACAACTCAATAATATACTTTATTTAGCTTTTGAAGGTATGCAGATAGCTGTAAAGAACTCTGATAAATATAATGATCAAATTCCTATTTACCTCTCTCTTTCTCAAGAATCAAAGAGATTTACAAATAGTTCCCTTGATGCTGTAAAATCAAAACTCACTTCACTTAAATTAATGAATAAAATGGGAATGATGATTCCAGTAACAGAACTAGTGGAAATAGTTCCAAAAAAATCAAATCCTTCCATTATGACTAAAGATCTACATAGAATGACAAATGTTTTAGCAGAAACAGACATGGTATCTCAAGTCTACCCTCTTATAGAAGCAAGAGATAAAATAATGGAATACTTTAGTAAAGATTATGATGTAGAAACAACTGGATTATTTAATTTAAGTATTAAAAATAAAAATAATGGTGAAATCTACAACTTAGTTTGGGATGGAGAGATGAAAGTAACTATAGATACTTTTATAGATCTTGGTGCTGCATTTATCGCGGCACTTATACTTATATTTTTATTGATGGTTATCTATTATAAAAGCTATACATTAAGTGGTATTATTTTATTAGGTTCATTTCTTTCTATAATTGGTGTTATTGTTGGACACTTTATTTGGGATCTCTTTACCGTAGATACTTTTTTCCTAACAGCTACTTCACTTATAGGGTTTATTGCTCTTATAGGGATTAGTTCTCGAAACTCTTTACTACTTATAGACTTTACGAAATCACTTATGAGAGATAAGGGAATGCATAAGGCAGAAGCTATCGCATACTCAACAGCAACACGTGCTAAGCCTATCTTTTTAACAGCTGTAGCTATTATGTTAGCATCACTACTTTTAGCGAATGATGCAGTCTTTGGTGGATTAGGTGTTGCACTTATATTTGGTACTATAGCAGCTGTAGTTGCTTCTCTTATAGTTGTACCTGTTCTGTTAAATATGTCAGATCTTGAGGCACATTTTCATTTTCATGAAAAAAATGCTGTCTCTATCAACGACCCACTCTAGATTATAACTACTCTAAAATAAATTTTAGAGTAGTCCTTTTTTATGTAAAGTCATGCATAATATTTATTTGACATTTTGAGATATACTGTTTTAAAAATTTTTGATTCTCAGCATTCTCTTGAAAAGATAAAACCATTTTATATCCTTGTCTACTCTTCTCTACTCTTATTATTTTAGCTGTAAATAGAACTGACTTTAAAGCACTATCTGTAGGTAAAAGCATATCAATAGATACTATACTATTAAGATCAAAATTTCTTTTTCTATCAATTTCTATTGCTACAGATTCATAATTCATATCTAAAAGTTGAACATCATAATCACGATTACTCTCTTCTATATATGCTTTCACTGTATCAAGAACTTTAATTCTAAAAATTTTTCGATTAAGTGGAGAGTGCCTATCACTTCTAAACCTATGAATAAGTACTGTCTTTTTCTTCTTATCTATCTCTTGGATATAAGCTTTTATATTTCCTATATTATTGAGTTGAAAGTATAATGGCATATCGATATAGGCGATAGATATCTGTTTAGTAGAAAGTTTCACTACTATACTCTCATCTATGCTAGAGACTACCTCTGCGTTAAATGCTACTACTAACTCCATATAAAAGAGTGAAATATTTATGGACTTATAAAGTAAAAGCTTTTGTATATAGTTAGATTGATCTGGTAAATCTGTGTACTTTAGAATATGCTTAAAATCATTTACCAAAATTTCATCTTCACTTCTATTTGATTGCTCTACTAAATCATATACACGTAAAAAAAGTTTATTAATTGTTTCACTAAGATCAACCTCGCTTAATGATACTGTTTTTCGAAAGGGATGCTCTTTCATTTTTTTATATAATAAAACAGACCAATTGTAAGCTTCTTTTTCATCCTTATAATGTAATAGAGCCCCAAATCTATCTTCATCCAAGCGTCCTAAATATATATTTTCATTCGCTAAGAGTTTTAAGTCATCCCTAACTTCACATATAATTATATCACCCTTTTCTACTCCTTCTTGTGCATTAATTACTTTTAAATCAGGAATATCGATAATAACTAAAAAAAGCCTTTCATTCATTTTTTTCACTACTTCAATCTTCTTTGAAAGCAACTTTTCAAAAGCAGGATAATTCATTAAGCCTGTTAACTCATCATGAAACAGTAAATAATGGAGCTCTTTTTCATCCTTAATGTGTTCAGATATATTATTAAATGTAATAATATATTCTCCATAAGAGCTTTCAGGCATATATGTTATTCTTGCACTATAATAAAAAGATTTTTTTATCTCTTCATTAAAAATTTCACACTGAAAAGGTTTATTCTCTTTATACACCTTTTCTATCCATGCAAGCTTATTACTATTAAAATAATTTTTGTATAGAGTAATATTATTTAAAAAATCCAATTCACTCTTATGAATTAGTTCTAATTCTTTTAAATTTTTTACACCTAACATTCTAAAAAATGGTTCATTAGCTAAAATTATTTTTGCTTTATGAATAATAATAATTTTAGTATTTATGTGATTTATTATCTTTAGTGTCTGCTGTAATTTAACACCCTGTAGTTTTGCATTTAGTAATTTTTTCTGTGCAACATCATAAATATTTGTAAAAATTTCTAAGACTCCAGAGAAATTTGTATCAAAGATAGTAGTCACCTCTTCTACAAACAAAATTGGATTCTTCAATACTATTTTCTGAGCCAATAAAAAAGATAATATTACCCCTTTAAGACCACTACATATATCAAATATTTCTCTTGGTGTAATATTTTTGCTTAATAAGAAGTGCACAAGCTTACTCATAGTAGGACAGTCACCTAAACTTTTTTCTCTACGAGAAACAGCAATGAAATACTCTAAAATAGGAATAGCATAAGCATTTCTAAACTTAAGCGCTGAAATATTTCTTGCATCAAAGACTGCTTTAACTGTTGAAACTTCTATCCAACATATGCATAGCTTTATTTTATTCTCTTCTAAAAGGTTTGAAATGTTAAATAAGTTTAGAGTGGTTTTTTGAGTAGCGGACATAAATATTATCCTTAGGAAGTAGATAATATATATTTTAGTATATATTATCTAAAGTTTTTTACAGTTCTAAAGAGGATTAGACTCGTGCATAGTTAACACTTATACAAGCATCTAATGTTGCTAATTCATTAAGAGATTTTTCACTTACAGCATTATCAACAAGAATAACAGCAAGTGCTTCTCCTTTATCATTTCTAGCAAGTGAAAAATCAGCAATATTTACACTATTGTTTGCAAGAACAGAACCTATACTACCGATAACTCCTGGAACATCCGAGTTTTTAAACATAATCATATCACCACGAAGTGCAACATCAATGTCAAAACCATCAATGTTTACTAAACGCTGAACATTATCATCAAAAATAGTTGCAGAGATAGTAGTAGTTCCTTCACTTGTTGTAAGTTTAATAGTAATGAGGTTTTTATAAACAGTAGAATCAGCACAAGCCTCAGTCTCTATCTTAATACCTTTTTCTTTTGCAACAAATTCGGCATTAACATAGTTTATAGTATCCCCACTGTTTTGGCTCATAGCACCAACAGCTACAAATGTCGAAAGAGATTCTACATACTCTGCAATTTCACCATGACCAGTAACTTTAATAGAGATGATCTGTGACTTACTCATTTGAGACTCTAAGAAACCAATTTTTTGTCCCATTTCTAAGAATGGTTTTACAAATTTTGGTATTTTAGACTCATCAATTGGTAGATTCATGGCATGTGGATATGCTATACCTTTAGCAGCTTCTATTGCATTATTTGCTGCTTGTGTACCTATATTGTACTGAGACTCATAAGTATTTGCACCTAAGTGAGGAGATACAACGATATTGTCAAGATCTAATAATGGGTGATTAATTGCAGGTTCTTTACCAAATACATCAATACCAGCAAAACGAATTTTACCATTTGTAAGTCCTTCTAAAAGTGCTTCCTCATTATAAAGATCACCACGAGCACAGTTAATTAAAACTACACCATCATTCATCTTAGCAATCTCTTCTTTACCAATAATACCTATAGTTTCTTTGTTTTTAGGCGTGTGAATAGTAATAATATCACAAGCTAAAATATCTTCAAAGTTTTTTGTATATGTCATATCTAAGTCAGTAACCTTTGATGGATTAATATATGGATCAAATGCCACAATATCCATTTCAAAAGCTTGAGCACGTTTTGCAACACGAGAACCTATGTTACCAAAACCAATAACACCAAGTTTTTTTCCTTTCATCTCATAACCGTACCATTTTTCACGTTTCCAAATACGTTGATTTTTTAGATGATCATGAGAGTATGGAAACATTCTCATACATGAAAGCATATGTGCCATTGTAAGCTCAACTGCAGCAATAGTATTTGCAGTTGGTACATTCATAACTATAATACCCTGCTTGGAACATCCTGGGATATCTACATTATCTACACCAACACCAGCACGAACAACAGCTTTTAAATTTGTTGCATTAGCTAAAAAAAGATCATCTACATCTGTAGAGCTTCTTGTTATAGCTACATCAGCATTTGGAAGAATCTCTTTTTTCAATTTATCTTTAGGCTCGTCTGCGGCCATTATAAAGTTAATATTTTCATCATCTTCAAGCATTTTAAGACCAGCTTCATGAATATGGTCACAAACAACTACAGTATATTTTTTCATTTAATAATCCTCTCTGTACGGCTTAATAGTTGCCGATATTTTATAATTTTTTAGTGCTTTTACTAAGTTCTTTAATTTATCAATCTTAGATGAATAAATAAATAAATCTACACCCATTCGGTCCTGTTTTAAATAGTACTTCAATTTGTGATTTTTCAGTTCTTCTTTTAAACAAAAGAGCTGGTAGGGATCTATAAGTTTTGCATTTAATCTATAGGTTATAGTTTTAGTTATTTTTTCTTCTAAATTTACTTTTACATAAACTTCATTTACAGGATATACATACCCTTTTCGTTCAGACTCACTAAAATGATCTAGCCAGTTTTTTTCTTGTTTTTCTTGTTTAACATCCGTATTCAATGTTAAAGGTTCGCTCTCTACATAAACTTCATTAGAATTTATTGAGATAAGAAACAAGACAATAAAGATGGCAACTCCAACTGCGATGAGAGGAGTTATCCACTTTAAAATCTTTTGCATTTACAAGTTATTGCTTACTTGAATTTGTCTTTGATTAAGTCACCTAAAGAGTGTGACTCATTATCATTAATCTCTTCAAGCATCGCTTGATTTTTAATGTAATCTAATTTTTTAACAGATAAACGAATACGATCACGTTTTGTATCGATATTAGCAATAGCAGCTTCAATCTCTTGACCAGCTTCTAACTCTTCTTTTACAAGTGGAGTTAAATCTTCATCACGAATAAGTGCATCAACACCATCTTCTAAAGATACAAATACACCGAAATCTTTGATATCACGGATAGTACCAGTAACAACAGAGTTAACTTTGTTATTTACAGCAAATTTATCAATAGGAGACTCTAAAAGAGTTTTTCTATTTAAAGATATTTTTTGATCTTCAGAGTTAATTTTAGCAATTTTAACTTCAACTTCTTCACCAGATTTTAAAACTTCTTTTGCTTTAGTATTTTTATCCCAAGAGATATCTTGATTATGTAAAAGACCTTCAACACCAGCGATACGAACAAACGCACCAAAGTCAGTTAAAGAAGTAATAGTACCAGTAACAATATCACCTTCATTATAGTTCTTTAAGAACTCATCAAATGGTTTTGGTAAAAGACGTTTAAGAGAAACTCTTAATTTATGAGTTTTTGAGTTAATTTCAATAACTTCAACATCAATCTCTTCACCAACAGTTAAGTAATCATTAGGGTTTTTAACATTTTTATTCCAAGAAATTTCAGAAATATGTAAGAAACCTTCAATATCATTTCCTAAGTCAACAAATACACCGTATGCTTCAATATTTGAAACAGTAACAGTGATTGTATCACCTTCATCTAGTTCAGACTCAACTTCAGCCCATGGATCTGGAAGAACTGCTTTAATTGAAAGAGATAAATGACGTTTATCTTTATCATAAGAAATTGCCTTAACAGTTACAACATCACCTTCTTCATAAAGTTTTGATGGATTAACAGGACCTTTATAAGAGATCTCATTGTAATGAACAAGACCATCAACACCACCAACATCTACGAACATACCGTATGAAGTGATTTTTTTGATAGTACCTTCAACAATAACATCTTCAGCCATAAGTTGATCAATGATTTCTTTCTTTTTCTTTCTCTCTTCATTGAAAAGTTTTCTACGAGAAACAATGATTGAGTTCTCTGCAGCATCAACTTTAACAACTTGAGCTTTAATTTTACGACCAACAACATCATCAGTGTCTTTAAACGCAGCTAATGAACGTGGCATAAAGAAAGAAACTGCATCCGCTTCAACTACATAACCACCACGGTTTTTCTTAGTAATGATACCTTCAATGATTGTATCTTCAAAATCATCCTTGTGTGCATCGATAAACTCAATAGTTTTCTCTTGCTCAAGAACTTTCTTATAAG
>Ga0256837_1002147_pt1 | contig 12569 bp, 10 predicted proteins | sample 4562384metaG_FD_185976 | JGI IMG/M metagenome (GOLD analysis project Ga0256837, IMG submission 185976) | Hydrothermal vent microbial communities from Guaymas Basin, Mexico - 4561-384 | ecosystem: Environmental > Aquatic > Marine > Hydrothermal vents | place: Mexico: Guaymas Basin | collected... | reverse complement strand
CCTCTTCGAGTTCCTTTGCGAGTGCTGGAAACATCTTCCTGAACTCATCCCTGTCATATTCCTGCCACGCGAAGTCGTCAACGGGTTTTCTCTTTTCCCGGTCTTCGTCCATATCCGACACCTAACGTGATATTGAGCTTGAAGTTTATAAACCCTCAGTGGAAGGTGAGGAGTATGAAGGGCTCCTACCTCCTCATCATCCGGCTTGGAGAGGGGAAAACGGTTCGTACCAAGGGGAGAACTTTTGAACTCGAGCCGGGTTACTACGTCTACGTCGGCTCGGCCATGAACTCCCTCGAAAAGCGCGTCGCGAGGCACTTTCGGCGGGAGAAGAAGCTTCACTGGCACATTGATTACCTTCTCAGGGAGGCAGAGCTCCTGAGGGCCTACCTCATTCCGAGCGAGGTGAAGCTTGAGGAGGACCTCTCGCGCGAGGTTTCCCGCTTTGGCGAAGCAGTCCCTGGCTTTGGGGCGGGCGATGTTAAGGTGAGCACCAACCTCTACCGCTTTGAGGACGAACCCGATGAAATTCTAAGAAGAATCCTCGAGGAGCTCGGACTGAGCTGGAAAATCGTTAAAAGCGAGGAAGAAATAATGGAAATACGGTGGTAACATGGGAACGGTCATCGAGGCCGTCTACGACGGCACGACGTTCAGGCCCCCGAAGAAGGTTAACCTCCATAAGGGGGCAAAAGTTAAGGTAACCGTTGGAGAGACGATACGGGACCTGCTCGAGGAGATTGAGGGAATCCCCGTCGAGGTAAACGTCGAGGAAGTGCTTGAGGATGTCAGGGAACGAAAGCGGTTCTGATTTCATAACGTTCACTGTGATGATTAAAGAATTTTTGGAGGGATAAAAATGCTTGAAATTGGAAAGGTTGAGCGCTACATTCACGAGAAGCTGAAGAAGGAGAAGCTCCACTTCGTTCTCCTCGACCCGGACGACGTTTCGCCGGAAACGGCCGGAAAGATAGCAGAGATGAGCGAGGCTATAGGCGTTGACGCGATAATGGTCGGCGGTTCAACCGGGGCCGAGGGAGAGGTCCTCGACAGCGTCGTTAAGGCAATAAAAGAGTCCTCAAGCTTACCTGTAATCCTCTTTCCCGGCTCACACGGCGGGATAAGCAGGTACGCTGACGCGATATTCTTCATGAGCCTCCTCAACTCGAGGAACCCCTTCTTCATAACGGGCTCCCAGGCGTTGGGAGCATTTACCGTCAAGCGCTACGGAATAGAGCCGATTCCGATGGCCTACCTGATAATCGAGCCCGGTGAAACGGTCGGCTGGGTTGGAGATGCAAAGCCGATACCGAGGCACAAGCCGAAGATTGCCGCCGCTTACGCCTTAGCCGGCCAGTACCTCGGTATGCGCCTCGTTTACCTCGAAGCGGGTAGCGGTGCCCCACAGCCGGTTCCGCCCGAGATGATTGCCCTCGTTAAGAAGGTCATAGACGTTCCGCTCATCGTTGGGGGTGGCATAAGGACCGGGGAGCAGGCGAGGAGGGCAGTTGAAGCGGGGGCTGACATCATCGTTACCGGAACTGCGGTAGAAAAGGCCGGCTCAATCGAGAAAGCAAGGGAAAAGCTGGAAGAGCTCAACTCGGGAATTAAAGAAGCAGTGAAGAACCACTAAGCCTCGGAGAGCACCTTGAATGAGACCTTTCCGTTCTTTATAAGCTTCTTGAGCTCCTGGATGAGTTCTTTACTCCCGATGAGCTCCATCCTGACCTCGGACATGCCGGTCGCGTCGGGCGGGTGGAAGTGTATGTCCCTAATCCTGCCACCGACCTTTGAGAGAAGACAGCCAAGAATGCTCCCCCTTTCCTTGTAGGGGAGCCTCATGTTAACTTCAAGGATTTGCATACCCATCACCGTTTTATTCTTTGAAAGAAGTCCTATAAAACCTTTTTCATGAGCGAGGATTATCGACCGTCGTCAAAAATATTCCCGACAGTTATCGAACTTCGTTAGATTTTTATCTCAGCGCTTCTATATTTCTCTGGTGATACCTGTGAGAGCATTTATCTCTCTCGACCTTGAAGGGCTACCTCATATCGTCAGCAGGGAGCACCTCTTCGTGAAGGGTGCCCTCTATGCGGAAGCAAGGAAGATAGCGACCGAAGTTGTAAGGGTCGTCGCTGAGGAACTCCACGAGCTCGGAGTTGACGAGGTTGTCATAGCGGACAGCCACGGCCCGATGGTTAACATCCTCATAGACGAAACTCCCGACTACGTCAGGCTCGTCCGGGGCTTTCCGAGGCCGTTGAGCATGGTCGCCGGGGCGAAGGGCTCGGACTTCGCCATCTTCCTCGGCTACCACGCCAAGGCCGGAACCGGCGGGGCAACCTTTGACCACACCTACAGCAGTGCGACCGTTGACAGGCTTGAGATAAACGGCGTCGAGGTCAGCGAGACGCTTCTCAACTCCTACCTGCTCGGCGAGTGGAACGTTCCGGTTGCAATGGTAGCTGGAGACAAAGCGCTGATAGAAACGGACGTGAAGACTCACCTTCCCTGGGTGGTCGGCGTTCCGCTGAAGGAGAGCCTCGGCAGGTATTCGGCAGTGAGCCCTGGAATGGAGGGGATAAAGAAGCTCCTCCGCGAAGGAACCATTGAGGCCTTCAGGCGCGTTGAGCGCGGTGAGGTTAAGTCCCTGGAAACCGAGAAGCCGGTCGAGGTCAAGCTCCGCTTCCTCAACAGCGCCTACGCGGAAGTCGCCGGACTGTTGCCCTTCGTCGAGAGGCTCGACGGAAAGACCGTCCGCTTCGAGGCAAAGAACGTTGAGGAGGCCTACAAGACAGTTGAGGTACTCATATTTGCTTCCGCTGGTGTCAGCTCGATAGTGAACCGCTAACGATTTAAGAAGAAGCCAGTAACTTAAACTGCCCCCGGGAAACCGCGGGGGATGAGCGCCTCGGCGAGCCGTGAGTCCCCTTCGCTCCCCGGGGGCACAGCCACAAACTTCGCCTGCGCAAAGTTTCATCAAAGTTTGTGATTCCTTTTGAAAAGACAGATTTAGGGAGTTTTGACTTCTTTCTTTAAACCCAAAATTCTTTTCCTAGGCAGATGTCAGAGATTCACTCTTAAGAGCATACTTTTAAAGTGGAGCTAACACCGCACCGGTTGCATTTTAAAGTGAGCTCAGGGTTCCAATGAAACTCAGACAAACAAAATTCCCAACACAATGTACATGAAAGTTCGCTCAAGTTAACGAATGGACTTAACTCCCCCAGTTTTGTCAAATGTACCCCTTTTCGAAGCCCTTATATTCCCCTTCCCGAAAAATCTTCGAGGTGGTATCGTATGGAAGCCAAGGGTGGCTATTGGGGAAAGATTCTGAGGGTCAACCTGACGACAGGAGAGATTAAGGTCGAGCCCCTCCCGGAGGAGTTCCCGAGGAAGTATCTCGGCGGCGTTGGTTTTGGAACGAGACTTCTCTACGATGAGGTTCCCGCAAAGGTAGACCCCCTCGGACCGGAGAACAAGATGATTATAACTCCCGGTCTCTTCGTTGGCACCGGAATCGGAACCGGCTCAAAGACCGCGTTCAACTTCAAGAGCCCCCTCACCGGCGGTTACGGCCGTTCGATGGCTGGTGCCAAGATGGGTGAGGAGCTTAAGAAGGCCGGCTACGACATCCTCATTATCGAGGGCAAGAGCGAGGAGCCCGTTCTTCTCGTAATCGAGGATGATAACGTCAAGCTCGTTCCGGCAAACGAGTACTGGGGCCTCACCACCGGCGAGGCGAGAAAGAAGGCCAAGGAGGAGTATCCGGGCTTCGCCACCGCTTTCATTGGCCCCGCTGGAGAGAACCTCAGCCTCATCTCAATCATAGACACCGACGAGAGGCAGGCCGCTCGCGGTGGCCCCGGTGCCGTCCTCGGAAGCAAGAAGCTCAAGGGAATCGTCGTCAAGGGAACCAAGAAGATACCGATTGCCGAGCCTGAGAAGCTCCGCGAGCTCATCAAGAAGTGGGCGCTCGTCTTCAAGGACCACCCCGCGACCAAGGCGGACATGGAGTACGGAAGCGGTGAGTTCCTCGACTGGATGAACAGGGAGAGGGGAACCTTCCCGACCAGGAACTGGCAGATGGGCTTCTTCAAGAAGGCCTACGAGAAGGCCAAGGAGGAGGGCAGGGAGCACATCTACATAGACCCCTACTACTGGGCTCCCAAGTACCGCGTCGGAAGGAGGCCGTGCCCGCTCTGTAACAAGCCGTGCAGCCAGTACGTCAAAGTCGAGAGCGAGAAGTGGGGCACCTTCATGGTGGACGGCCCCGAGTACGAAACCCTCTACTCCTTCGGCGGAGTCCTTGAGATAGACGACTTCGAGACCGTCGCGTATCTCAACTACCTCGCTGACGAGCTCGGTCTCGACACGATTTCAGCGGGTGTCACAATCGCCTGGGCCATGGAGGCCTACGAGCGTGGACTTCTCACCAAGGAAGAGGCGGACGGCCTTGAGCTGACCTTCGGCAACGGCGAGGCCGCTGTGGAGGCGCTCAAGAAGATGGCCTACCGCGAGGGTAACCTCGGAAAGCTTCTCGCCGACGGTGTCAAAAGGGCAAGCGAGAGGCTCGGCAGGGGAAGCGAGAAGTTCGCGCTCCACGTCAAGGGCATGGAGCCCCCAGCGTACGACGTCAGGGGAATCAAGGGAATGGCGCTCGCCTTCGCGGTCAACGTCCGCGGTGCCGACCACCTCACGAGCGGTGCCTACGGAACCGAGCTCGTTGGCAAGTGGTGGAAGTTCGAGGGCGTTGACAGGACCAAGGGCGAGAACAAGGGATTCGAGATTGCCTTCCACGAGAACCTCATGGCTATCTACGATGCAACGGGAACGTGCAAGTTCTCAAGGCACATGTACTTCCTCGAGGGCTTCCCCGAGCTCGTCGAGGCTGTCACAGGCATGAACATCGGCGAGGCCGAGCTGATGGTCATCGGCGAGAGGATAATGAACATCGCAAGGGCATTCAACGTCCGCGAGGGCTTCGGCAGGAAGGATGACACCCTACCTTACAGGATTATGTGGGAGCCGATTCCCGAGGGGCCGAGCAAGGGCCTCCACGTCCCGCCGTGGGAGCTCGACAGGATGCTTGACGAGTACTACCAGGCTCGCGGATGGAGCAGGGACGGAATCCCGACCAAGGCCAAGCTCATGGCCCTCGACCTGCCAGACATCGCGGACGACATTGGAGCGGGAATCTGATTTCCCGTCCTTTATTTTGTACCTCTTTTTTCCACAAGGAGTTAAATATAAGAATCCGACCGAGTACTTTGCCCTTGGTGTGAGTCATGGAGAAAAAGCTAACGGAGTTCATCGATTCATCGCCCAAAGAGAGTAAGACTCTAACCCGCGAGGAGCTTGAGAGGGTTCTCAAGAAGGCCGCGGATTTAATCAGGACGAGGGTCGATTACAAATACATCCTCCTCCTGCTTTTCCTGAAGAGGCTAAGCGACGAGTGGGAGAAGGAGTTCGAGGAGTACGTTAAGAAGCTCATGAAGGAGGGACTGGACAGAAAAACCGCCGAGGAACTCGCCCTCCAGGACAGAGAAGCGTACACCATTAACTACCCACCCGAATACCTCTGGAGGAAGCTCCGTGAGAAGGACATAGAGAACCTGCCTCAAAACCTCTCTCAGGCCCTCAAGAAGCTCGCCGAGCTGAACCCCAACTTCAGGGGAGTGGTTGACCGCTTTGACTTCATGGAGTTCATGCTCCACAGGGACAACGCCGAGATACTCAGACAGCTCTTCGAGCTCTTCAGCGGGCTCGACTTAAAGAACGCCTCGCCAGACGTTCTCGGCGATGCCTACGAGTGGATTCTAAGGTATTTTGCCCCGCAGAAGGCAAAGGAGGGGGAGGTTTACACTCCGAGGGAGGTCATCAGACTCCTCGTTGAAATCCTCAAGCCCGAGCCGGGCGAGGAGGTTTATGACCCTGCTATGGGCTCCGGGGGAATGCTGATAGGCGCTTACCTCTACGTCAAAGAGAAAAAAGGCGAGAGCGAGGCCAAAAAGCTCTTCCTCTACGGCCAGGAGGTGAACCCGACCACCTACGCTTTGGCCGAGATGAACATGATACTCCACGGCATTAAGTCGCCGAAGCTGGCAGTCGGCGATACACTCCTCAGGCCCGCCTTCAAGGAGGGAAACAAACTCAAGCGCTTCGATGTGGTCATAGCCAACCCGCCGTGGAACCAGGACGGCTACGGCGAGGAGACTCTAAAGAAGGCCGAGTTTGTCGAGCGCTTTAAGTACGGCTATCCGCCCAACAATTCAGCCGACTGGGCGTGGATACAGCACATGCTCGCGAGCGCCAAGGACGATGGAAGGGTCGGGATTGTAATAGACAACGGCGCGCTCTTCAGGGGCGGGGCTGAAAAGAAGATAAGGGCGAAGATACTCAAGGACGACCTGCTTGAGGCTGTCATTTTGCTTCCCGAAAAGCTGTTCTACAACACGGGCGCGCCCGGAGCCATAATGATATTCAACAGGAGCAAGCCCGCCGAGAGAAAGGGAAAAGTCCTCTTCATCAACGCGTCCCAAGAATACGAGAAGCACCCCGAGATTAGGAAGCTCAACCGCCTCGGAAAGGAGCACATCAGGAAAATCGTTGATGCATTTGAGAAGTTTGAAGATATTGATGGCTTTGCGCGCGTCGTTGAGCTGGACGAGATAAAGGAGAACGACTACAACCTCAACGTCACCCTCTACGTCTTCCCGATGGAGGAAGAGGAAGAGATTGACGTTAGGGCCGAGTGGGAGGAGCTGAGGAAGATTAACGAGGAGCTCGCGAAGGTTGATGAGAAGATTGAGGAGTATTTAAGGGAGCTGGGGTATTGAGGTGACAACTACATGACACAGTTTAAAGAAACCTTGTTCACAAATTTTGTTAAAATTCTATCATCTATTTCGTTTTTAACGGCAAATTTAGTCATTTTTTGGGTATTGCTGGAGTTTTCCAGTTTGAGGTATAAAGGTTTATTCCAAAAAACAGCATTTCTACTTGTTGGATTTATTCTTGCAGTTGTTTTTATTAGACCAAATTGGTTTTTAGCATTCTCTAAAAACTCAGAAAGCCAAAGTAAAGTTTCTAACCATAGCATCCTTAAATCGTTATTCTCTCTCAGGTGGAATGGTCCAAAAATTGCTATTCTAATCATACCCAGAACATGGTTTTTCACAACCCTAAACTACATGTTTCTGGTGCTTATAGTTTGGGTAGGCTATTTTTGGATAGCTACTTTGGTGGGACTAGTCCATTGGGATTCCAATAATCTCAGCATATTATTTGGGGTCCTGTCCACAATTGGAATACTATCGGGTCTGTTTCAGTTTTATTTTAGATATTACCGAGAGGAGGTTCTTGAGAAAATTTCAGACGCCGTGGGGGACTATCTTAAGCAATTTGTGGATGAAATATCCCCTAAAGCATTTTTAGAGTTTCTTGAAAATAAAAAACCTCACTTGTACAATAAAATAAGACAGAAGATGTCAGCTGAACTATTTGGACTTCTACCTCAATGGATTAGGACATACAGAGAATCAGGAAAAATCGTTAGGAATGTCATTGTTCCATATCTGCCCCAAGAGTACACTGTTATATGGGGCATTGAGAATATATTGGATGAAAACGAAAAGCAAGAATTAAGGAAGGTATATGAAGAGTTTTTTACACAGAAGATAGAACAAATAAAGAAAAAAATCAATGAGATGGATGTTAGTGACATTCGGGAAGTATTCATATTAAATCCATTCCTGGTTGATGATATCTGGATGATGATGACAAAGATCAAATACGAAATTCCTCCAACCAAAGAGAATCCTGCTACATTCAAAGATTACATGCTTAATTCTGTTGGAGAGATTTTGCTATATTTCACTAAGAAAGTTACAGGTGGGGTGGAATAAATGTACAAGCTCAGGAAGACTCCAATCGGCGATATTCCCAAGGATTGGGAGGTTGTGAGGCTTGGAGAAGTTGCCGAAATAAGGAGAGGTGCTTCTCCTCGCCCTAAAGGAGATCCAAGATATTTCGGCGGGGATATACCTTGGATTAAAATCTCTGATATCTCAAAGTACAAGAAGGGATTATATTTGCTAAAAACAGACGATACCGTTACTGAAGAGGGTAAAAAGAAAAGTGTATACTGCCCTGATGGCACATTAATCGTTTCAAACAGTGGCACTATCGGAGAGCCTGCAATTATACGAACTGGAAAAGGTGGCTGTATTCATGACGGTTTCATATTAGTAAATCCAGTTAGCAAAGCTGATAAAATTTTCCTATATTACTTTTTTGAGGCAAAGAAGGAAGAATTACATGCAAAAGCCCAAAAAGGAACCCAAGGAAACATGAATACAAAATTATGGAAGATGACAACGCTTCCCCTCCCGCCCCTCCCCGAGCAGAAGAAAATCGCCGAGATACTGAGGACGGTTGATGACGCAATCGAGAAGACCGATGAGGCCATCGAGCGGACGGAGCGCCTGAAGAAGGGCCTCATGCAGAGGCTTTTAACAAAGGGCATCGAGCACGAGCGGTTCAAGAAGACCGAGCTGGGCGAGATTCCTGAGGAGTGGGAGGTTGTTAAAGTTGAGGACATTATCACAGAAGCAAAGCCAGGTTTTGCGAGTGGAAAACGTGATGAAAATGGCATAATCCAGCTTAGAATGAACAACATAACCACAGATGGACGAGTTGTACTTGACCAGTATCTGAAAGTTCCGATACCCAAGAACATTAACGATTATCTTCTAAGACCTGGGGATGTGCTGTTTAACAACACTAACAGTGTCGATTTACTGGGTAAGAGTGCTGTCTTTAGAGGAGAGTGTGAGTTTTGTACATACAGCAATCACATAACTCGTCTCCGTGTTAAAAATGACGTCACGATACCTGAATGGCTTGTCTACAACTTCATCAGGCTTTGGCAGATGCAGTATTTCAAGCAAATCGCCATAAGACATGTGGGTCAGGCAGGAATAAGGAAATTTGACCTTCTAAACATAAAACTCCCCCTCCCACCCCTTGAGGAACAAAAACAAATCGCCGAAATCCTCTCAACCGTTGACAAAAAGCTCGAACTCCTAAGGCAGAGAAGGGAGAAGCTCGAACGCGTTAAGCGCGGGCTGATGAAGGATTTGCTGACAGGAAGAAGGAGGGTAAAGGTTTAGGCATCGAGAAGTAAATTATATAAACTCGCAGAAATTATATTTATTTGCTATCATATGCGGTGGTGGCGGCTCTCCTACTTATCACAGCAACAGCAGTAGCCCCTTATGCAGTGCTACCAGGACTTGCAGTTATGGTGGTAGAAATGGTGATTTCATTTGCCATCAAGGGGGAGCGACTTCCCCTCTGGGCTCGGGGGCAATCGGGGAAGTCGCCATAGCGTAGGAGGGCCTCTCGCGTAAATCCGCAGTCCCAGAGGACTAAGGGGGTTCGCTCCCCCGCCTCCGCCCACATGGTTATTACATTGGTGGAGATTATGGTAGATTGGAACGACTGGATTGTTAAAGTCCTAGAATATTTGGCCCGGATATCAAAAGGAAATGTCCGCTCTCTTTTAATAACATTAGATATACTTGCTTTAATCGTGGGTAGTAGTTTTGCATGGTTTGGATTAGCGTCTATTAGAACCATGCTCTTGTTTGTGTTATTAATTATAGGATACTCTGCATATGTGTTTTGGATAGAGAAAACAATGTCACGGGAGAGATATGAACTGAAAAACGAAGAACTTAAAATTGAAAAGCAGGTGGCTGAATTTGTCAAAACTAAATTCTCGGATAGGATCCGGAGATTCTTTGAGGTTCTAGAACGACATGGTGTTAAAACCTTAAAGGAAATTGAGACAGAGATACTTTCCCAAATTACCAGAGCGGTAATAGTCATGGAATCTGGTGAGGGCATATTATCAAGACAACATGCTGAGACATATAAAAAGAATGTCAGTCAAATATTAGCAAACTACATAAAAACTAGACATAATCTTGATGACGTTCCAACATCATTCTTCAAGGTATTCGTTGACTTGAAAATTCGCTCTCAACTCCAAAAGGTGTATCGGGTTGATATTAAGGGAGTGTCATCTTTTGTTGTATTAGTGGATAAGAATATGGACATCATAACCTTCGGAGAGAAGATAATACATGAATACAAGGATTTTGTGAAAGAGCAAATTAACGAATTCCAAAATAGCAGGGAGTACAAGCAATTAGAAGTCAATGAGAAACAATACATCGAGCAATGGATAAATTCATTCAATCCTCCTTATCATCCGAAAATAATAATCTCCGTCCCATACCAGAGTGATCTGATGAATTTTCCCCAAATTTTCCCAGAAGATGAAAGAGAGAGGTTTGAAGGAGAAATAAGAGACCTTCTTCATCAAAAATTAGAAGTATCCCCAGTTAGGATATCCTACTTATTCGAAGCATCTGGATTTGAGACTCTCCCACAGCTATTAAAAGAAATCGAGAAAAAAGACAATTGTATCAAACAAAAAATAAGTGGAACATCTAGATTATTTCTCAAAGATCTCCTAGCCAGAGCGGATCCATACAACGATTTAATGACATCTTTAAAACAGTGTGTTCCTTCAGGCGTATACAATGAGATCGTTAAATATCAATCCCACTTAGATCGCTTACAGGGGTTAATACACGATCTAAAAGAATTACTTGCATGAATATTTAAAAACATGTTTATCCATAAACATTCAAGCTCTCTAGTGCTCGCTTTGTTTACAAATAAACAGGTGTCTCCCCATGACCGCTAAAACCCCCGAATACCTCCAGTGCGAGAAGCCCCTCATCGAGAGGCTCAGGGCCAAAGGCTGGACTTACAGGCGGGGAATCGAAGTTCTCGAAGACGAAAAAGAGCCCCTCCTGCTCTCAAGGCTAAAGTGCGCGATAGTGAGGATAAACGGGGTTGGCGAGAACGAAGCGGAGGAAGCAATCAACCTCCTTAAGGCCGCTCCCTTCGGCGTTGAAGGGTCGAGAAGGGTTCTCGACTACCTAAAGAACGGCGTCCCCGTAAAGGACGAAGAAACCTCTCAACCGAAGAGGTTGATGCTCATCGATTACGAAAATCTCGAAAACAACGAGTTCCTCGTCGCCAATCAGGTCGGCTATCCGTTTAAGACCAAGATACCTGACATAATCCTCTACGTCAACGGCATTCCCCTCGTTATAATCGAGTGCAAAAAGCTCGACGTGAGCTGGAAAAAGGCCTACGGGCAGATTAAGGAATATGAAAAGGAAATGCCCGAGCTCTTCAAGTACGTACAGGTTGGCGTCGCGGTCGGGAATAAAGCCGTTTATTTCCCCACAGTGCCGTGGCAGAGCAGTGTCCAGGTATACGAATGGAAATGGGGCAACTTCGACCCCCTGGATGACCTCGTCGAACTTCTAAAGCCCGAGACCCTCCTCGACGTCCTCAGGTACTTCACCTTCTACCGCGAGAGTGGTGGGGCCTTCGCGAAGGTTCTGCCGAGGTATATGCAGTACAGAGCAGTCAGGGAGATAGTAAACATCGCCGTCGGCTACGCTAAGGGAGAAACCGAGAGGAACAGGGGCTTAATCTGGCACTGGCAGGGGAGCGGGAAGACGCTGACGATGATATTCTCCGCCTACAAAATCAAACGCCTGCTCGGCAACCCCACGATTTTCTTCGTCGTTGACAGGAGGGAACTTGAGAGACAGCTGAGCGACGAGCTCAAGGCTGTTGGGCTGAGTTTCGAGGTGATAGACTCAATCGAGAAGCTCAAGAACGTCCTAACCCACGCCGACGGGAAGAGAGGAACGTTCATCACGCTCATCCACAAGTTCCGCCCGGAGGAGCTCGAGGACGTTCTCAGGGAACTCAAAAGGAAGAGCCGCAGGCAGAGAACGATAATGAACCGCAGAGACGTCGTTGTCCTCATAGACGAGGGGCACAGAACCCAGTACGGCGAGCTCGCTTCGACTATGCGCTCGATACTGAGGAATGCGTCGTTTTTCGCCTTTACTGGAACACCGATAGCTAAGAAGGGGCGCGACACCTACGCAACCTTCGGCTATAAGGACAGGCCGTACCTCGACAGGTACTTCATAACGCAGTCCATAGAGGACGGCTTTACCGTGAAGATAGCCTACCAGCCGAGGCTTGAGGAGGACGTTCACTTAAAGAGGGAGCTCCTTGAGGCGTTTCTCTCATCGAAGCTGGAAGAGATTCCCGAAGAGTACCGCGGAAAGATCGAGGAGAAGCTGAAGAGGAGGCTCAACGCGATAAAGGTGTTCCTTAAGAACCCGCGGAGAATCGAGATGATAGCCGAGGACATAGCAAAGCACTACAAGGAGAGCGTGGAGCCGTTTAAGGCCATGGTTGTGGCCGTTGACAGGGAGGCCTGCGTATTATACAAACGCGCCCTCGACAAGTATCTACCGAAGGACTACACCGAGGTCGTGATGACGTTCAGCAGGGATGATAGTGACATCATCAAAGAGTATCGGAAGGAGCTCGAAGAGCGCTTTCCCGGGAAGGACATGGCTGAAATCCGCGAGAGGATTCGTGAGGATTTCAGG
>Ga0256837_1002146_pt1 | contig 12569 bp, 12 predicted proteins | sample 4562384metaG_FD_185976 | JGI IMG/M metagenome (GOLD analysis project Ga0256837, IMG submission 185976) | Hydrothermal vent microbial communities from Guaymas Basin, Mexico - 4561-384 | ecosystem: Environmental > Aquatic > Marine > Hydrothermal vents | place: Mexico: Guaymas Basin | collected... | reverse complement strand
ATTATCAAATACACTCAAAGTGATAGAAGATTCTTGAATCAATACAAATATAGCTAAAGATGAATCAATCTTATCTTTAAAAAAATTTGCTAGAATTATAAAAGGTGAAAATACAAAGTCAAGCCCCATATCTCCAAAATTTGCTTCAAGATTATCTAAATCATACTTAGATGTATAATAAGACCATCTATTTTTATAACATCCATATTTTGAAAGAGCTTTATCATAAAACTTATTTATCTCCATATGTTCACAAGTAGGAGCTGCCCCTTGAGTTGTTGTAGAGTCTAAAACTGATATATAAAAATAAGGTGTATCTTTTGTAAAAAAATTGATATAGTTTATAATCTCATCATTTAAGATATTTGCTATAAAACTTTTTTCATCAGAATCAACTAAACCTTTTCTATCTTTTTTTTCAATATATACATTCCAAGATTCACTTGTTGTATATATATTTATAAAGACTTCATGATATAGAAATTTACCTAGTTTATCTAACATTTTCTATTTTACTCCACAAAGTGGATGTGCTTTATTATAGTTTTGTTGTTTCAATGCACTACCTAATTTAGTATATATTTGTGTTGTTGCTATAGAAGAATGACCTAACAACTCACTAACATCAGCTATAGGTGCAGACCCATTTAATAATGAAGTTGCATATGAATGTCTAAGCTGATGTGGTGTAACTTTTAGACTTATTTTTTTAAAGACTTTAGTGACCTTGTATCTTAAGATATTTTCGCTTAATCTTTCATCATTCTTTTCAAAAAGATACTTTTTTACATTGTGAGTTGATAAATATTCATCAAGTAACTCTTTTGTAGATTTTATAAGTGGTATATCTCGTTGTTTATTACCTTTACCTATGACTCTAACCCATTCATTTGATATATTTTTTACTTCTAAATTTAATAACTCTGATATTCTTAATCCAAGAGTATATAGTAGTGTAACTATTAATTTTTCATCACTATCTGCATGCTCTAAAGCTTCCATAATATTTTTATGAGATATTGGTTTAGGTAATGTTTTAGCAACTTTAATGCTATCATCTGCTTTTAAAATATTTTTTATACCATTGTCATTTAGATATGATGAAAAACCTCTAATTGCACTAAGTTTTTTACTTATTGTTTTTGGATTTAATGATTTGATTTTTATTCTATATGGCATAAGATTTAAGATAAGTATATTATTTTCTTCATACATCTCTATATGTTCTAATGCTTCAGAAATTGATTCATCATAACTTTTTACAGTTAAATCAGAATAACCCCTAATATCTTTTAGATAGTCTAAAAAATCTAACCGTTTTTTATTTATTGACTTTTTCAAGGAGACTCTTAAATTGTTGATTATAAAGTGTTACTTTTTCTACTAAATCTTCATCTGTTATAACACTTGGAGCTAGTTTTGTATAAGTACCTATCATGATTTCACATATAGTTTTTATTTTTGCCTTATCTGCCTTTGAGATAACATCATGAGTTGCTATCTCATTTATACTTTTCATATATTGCTTTGCCATATCAACATAATTTACATATTTTAAAGATATTTTTGATTGTGCCATTATGGTAGAAGCCATACGATTATATATATCCAATTCAAAAGCTTCTTGAGCAAGAGTATAAGCCTCTTTATATTCACCAATTTCATAATGGTATTTTGCTTCTATAGACATTTTATAAGATGGATTTGCTAAGAAAAATAAACTCATCAAGATTAAAATAGCTCCAGCTATAGATGGAAATATAAGTTTATTGTTCATTTTTTAATAATCCATTTTTAATAACACTTTTAGCATCTTCTAATTTCATATCTGAAACATCAATAAAATCACTTATATGGTAATGAATCTCTCCAAAAGGTTTAGGAATAACAAATTTATCCCAAGAAGATATTTGCCAATATTTTGTAGGTTTTATTTCAACTAAAACAATTTTAACTTTTGCTTTTTGAGCCATAACTACGATGCCATCATGAACCTTATGTCGTGGACCTTTTGGACCATCAGGAGTGATGCCCAAATCGTAACCATCTTTTAGAGATTTGATAGACTCTATAAGAGCTTTTACCCCGCCACGAGTGCTTGAACCTCTAATCGTTTCAAATCCAAATTTATTAAGAGTCTTTGCTATAAGATTTCCATCAAAGTGTTCAGATATAACAAGTTTTACTTTTGGATTTTTTTTGTAGTATGTGTAAGCATAAGGTATCATAAGTAATTCACCATGCCAACAAGCCATGATGAAGTTTTCATCTCCTAAACTCTTTGGAGCATAAAAAACTTTTTTATTTGTAAGATATAAAATTCTTATAAGTAGTGAACCTAAAGAGGGTACAATAATCAAAGCTAAAAAACGAGAAGTTTTTTTAATAAGCTTTTTCAACTCTTTACTCTACAATCTCACCAGTTAAAATAGTCCTACCAATAGCAGTTATCTTAACATCTCTAAATTGTCCTAGAAGTTCATCTGAGCCTTTTACTTTTACTACAAAGTTATTATCACTTCTACCACTTACGAACATATCACGATTTAAGTCTTCAAAATAAACTTTGTAAATTTTACCAAGCTGTGAAGCATTTATCTCATCCAATATCTCAGTATGTAGATTTTGAAGAGTAGTTAATCTTTGTGAAGCTACATCAGCATCAACTATATTTGTGTAGTGTTGAGCTTCTGTTTCTGGACGAGGAGAGTATTTAAAAGAAAAAATTTGCTCAAATCTAACTTTTTTCATAATATCCAAAGTATCTTGAAAATCTGCATCACTTTCACCTGGAAAAGCCACAATAATATCAGTTGAGATACTTGCTTCTGGACACATAGACTTTAGTTTTTCAACACGATTTAAAAACCACTCTTTAGAATAGCCTCTTTTCATATCTTTTAAAACTTTAGTTGAACCACTTTGAAGTGGCATATGCATTGATTTACAAATTTTAGGATTGTTAGCAAACTCTTCTATAAACTCATCATCCATATGAAAAGGGTGTGGTGATGTAAAACGGATTCGCTCAAGACCTTCAATTTTACTAAGTTCTCTTAAAAGATAAGTAAAATTAACTCTTTTATGGTCTGTATTTGAAAATCTTCTACCATAATTATTTACATTTTGACCAAGTAAAAAAATCTCTTTTGCACCATTATCCACAGTTCTTTGAGCTTCATTAACTATAAGATTTAATGGGATAGATACCTCTTCACCACGAGTTTTTGGAACGATGCAGTAAGTACAAGATTTATCACATCCCATAGAGATATTTATGTAAGCTTTAAAAGGTGATGAACGAAAATCCTTAAAAGCAAATTCACTTTCATCGTAGTTTATATCTATCTCAACTGCTTTATCTTTGTGTAAAACATCACTTATCTTAGAAACATTTCTAGCTCCCAATACAAAGTTTACATAAGGAGCTCTTTTTATTATATCTTTACCAAGGTGAGATGCAGTACAACCACAAACACCTATCTTCGCACTATCTTTTTTCTTTTTGTTAAAAACACCAAGTTCAGAAAAAAGTTTAGATACTGGTTTTTCTCTAACTGAACAAGTATTTATCAAAATAAGGTCGGCATCTTCAAGTTTTGTAGTAGTCTCATAACCATCTTTTTCTCGAAGTTCAGCTATCATATGCTCACTGTCTCGTGAATTCATAGCACAACCTAATGTTTCGATAAATAACTTTTTCATATAAAATTCTTTTTAGTTCATTATATGTACTTGGTACATATACTCATTATCTGAAAGACCAAATTTAACTTCACTCATATAAAAACTTTTACCTTTAGATTCAAAATAATCTTGAAGTTCTAACAAATCTTTGTGAGAATTTTCTCTATCAAAGTAAAATATAACACTATCTTCTTTTTCAACACTAGCTTCTATCTTAGAAAGCTCTGCCTTTTTAGGCTTTTTATCAATATCTGTTCTTGCAAATAATAAATCCATCTTAATATGCTCCTGATTTTTTATAAAGTCTTGCATTATAGTTAATTTCTACTAAAGAACTGATTAAAAAGAATTTTGCTATAATTTCACACTTCATAAGAAATTTTCCCAAATTTATTACATTTTATTTTTTGTGAAACACATTTAAAATTAGGATACTGCTATGGAAAAAATTCTAGATATTGTTGATGCTATTGCACATGAAAAAGGTCTAGCACCAGAAAAAGTAAAAGAAGCATTAAAAACTGCTTTTATACAAACTGCTAAAAGAGTTATAGGAAATAACCTTGCTTTTGAAGCTATTATAAATAATGAAACAAAAACTATTGATATTATTCAAACTATTACTGTTGTAGCTGATGATGATGAAAAACTTCAAGATGAAGAGATTGCACCAGCTTATATCTCTATAAGTGAAGCTAGAGAGTATGATGATCAAGTTGAATTAGGTGATCAACTTCAAATTGACCATGATTTAGAAGAGTATGGAAGAACAGGGGCATCTCAACTTCATCGTGAGATAGAATACCATATCCAAAGACTTATCGAAGATGAGATTTTTAATAAATACAAAAGTAAAATAGGAACTCTTGCATCAGGTCAAGTGATAAGAGTTGATTCTAAAAATAACACTTATATAGAAGTTGATGAAGTTCGTGCTATTTTACCTATGAAAAGCCGTATAAAAGGTGAGACTTTTAAAGTTGGTGATCATATTAAAGCTGTTGTTCGTCGTGTAAATATGGATAAAATGAATGGTATTCAGATTGAGCTTTCTCGTACAAGTCCTAAATTTTTAGAAACTCTTTTAGAACTTCAAGTACCTGAGATTGCAGATGGTTCAGTTATTATTGAAAAATCAGCTCGTATCCCTGGGCAAAGAGCAAAAATAGCACTTATATCTACTCATCCACAAGTTGATGCAGTTGGTTCAACTGTCGGTGTAAAAGGTGTTCGTATAAATGCAGTAAGTCAAGAACTTCATGGTGAAAATATTGATTGTATAGAGTACACTAGCATCCCTGAGCTTTTTGTATCAAGAATTATGAGTCCTGCTATTATATCTCATGTTGAGATAGTTAAAAATGATGAGGGTGAAGATGAAAAAATCATCATAACACTTCCAGCAGACCAAAAATCAAAAGCTATTGGTAAAAGTGGTATAAATATTCGTTTAGCATCTATGCTTACAGGATTAGATATAGAGCTTGTAGAAAATGATCAAGTTACATCTGAAAGTGGTGAAATTGAAGAAGCAAAAGATGGTGTTGATGCACTTGAGGCTTTATTTAACTAAAACTTTATAAAAAGTTATTTAGATATCTAAATAACTTTTTATCTCTTGAACTCTATCTGTTTTCTCCCAAGTAAAACTATCTTCTTCCCTTCCAAAATGTCCATAAGATGCAGTAGCACGATATATAGGACGAAGTAAATCAAGTGCTTCTATAATCCCTTTTGGAGATAAATCAAAAAGTTCTTTTATACAATTTTCTATATCTTTTTCTTTTACTTTATTTGTACCATGTGTATCTACCATTATAGAAACTGGTTGAACAATACCTATCGCATATGCTATTTGAAGAGTTACTCTATCACAAGCACCAGAAGCTACAAGATTTTTTGCTATCCATCTAGCTGCATAAGCAGCACTTCTATCTACTTTTGTTGGATCTTTACCACTAAATGCTCCACCACCATGAGGACAACTACCACCATAAGTATCTACTATTATTTTACGACCAGTTAACCCTGCATCACCTTGTGGTCCACCTATTACAAATTTGCCAGTTGGATTTATATGATAAATTGTATCATCAGTTATCATATGATTGGGGATAACTTCTTTTATAACTTCAGCTATCACATCTTCTCTAATTTTTGCTTGAGATACTTCAGGTGCATGTTGAGTTGAGATAACTACTGTTTCAACTGAAATTGCTTTGTCATCTATATATTTTACACTTACTTGTGCTTTACCATCTGGACGGAGATAAGGGATAATTCCCTCTTTTCTAACTTCAGCTAATTTTTGAGTTAAACAATGTGCAAGATAAATTGGTAAAGGCATCAAAGCTTCAGTTTCACGACAAGCATAACCAAACATAAGACCTTGATCACCTGCACCAATTTCACCACTATTTTGATCAACACCTTGATTTATATCTGGAGATTGTTCACCTATACCATTTAAAACAGCAGCTGAACGATAATCAAAACCATAAGTAGCATCTGTATATCCTATCTCTTGGATAACTTTTCTAGCTATCTCTTGCATAGGAGCATAAGCACTAGTTTTTAATTCTCCAGCAATTATACAAAAACCATTAGAAACAACTGTTTCACAAGCAACCCTAGCATCTTTATCTTCAGCTATTATATAGTCTAAAATAGCATCACTTATCTGATCTGCCATCTTATCAGGATGACCTTCTGTTACAGATTCTGAAGTGAAGATATACTCTTTTTTTTCTTTTATCATTAATTATTTTCCTTACTTATCTGCTAGTTCATCTCTAATTTTTAAAATTTCTTCTAAATTATCAAAAAATATATCTACAAGTTTTGGATCAAAATGCTTACCTTTTTCATCTCTAAAAAGTTGAAATATCTTTTCATCATCCCATGCTTCTTTATAAACTCTATGCGTTCCAAGTGCATCAAAAACATCAGCAATGGCAGTTATTCTACCATATATGTGAATATCTTCACCTTTTAAACCTTGAGGATAACCTGTTCCATCATATTTTTCATGATGTTGATGAGCTATGATGGCTGCTGTCTTTAGAAGTTCTCTGGATGAACCTTTTATCATATCGTAGCCTAATTGAGCATGTTCTTTCATTCTTATAAACTCTTTAGGAGTTAATTTTCCAGGTTTATTTAGTATAGCATCTTCAATAGCAACTTTACCTATATCATGCATTGGACTAGCTTCTGTAAATACTGAAACTTCATCTTTATCCATCCCATATTTTAAAGCTAACAACTCTGAATATCTAGCAACTCTTTTTACATGATTGCCTGTTTCTTTACTCCTAGCTTCTGCTATCGCACCCATTTTAAAGATAATCTCTTTTTGAGTTTCTTGAATCTCTTTATAAAGGATTATATTATCTTGTTCTAGTTCATTTTTTCTAGTTTTTAGCATTTTTGTTTGAGTAGATAATGCTAAATGAGCTTCAACCCTTGACATAACTTCTCGTGGACTAAAAGGTTTTCCCACAAAGTCAATACCACCAACATCATAAGCTCTTTCTATACTATCATCATCTATCTTAGCTGTTATAAAGATAACTGGTATATCATCTGTTTTTTCTTTAACTTTTCTACAAACTTCATAGCCATCCATCTCAGGCATCATTATATCTAGTAGTATTAAATCAATCTCTATTTTAGAAAGAATTTTCAATGCTTTTTTACCATTTAAAGCAGGTATTACATTGTACTTATCTTCTAGTAAATTTAGTAAAATTTCTATATTTAATTTTGTATCATCTACTACTAAAATTGTTTTTTTCATAATATCCCTTTTAGAGCTTCTGAAGCTGCTTCAAATTCAAAATCTTCTATCATCTCTTTTATTTTATCAAAAATTTCTATATCATCATCTGATAGTGTATATTTTTCTATCTTTCTCAATGAATTGTCACATTTTTTAGGTTGCATACTTTCTAAACTAGCTTCTAGATCTTCAAATAAAGCTTTTCTCTCTTCCCCATCAAGTATGACTTTATTTATTTGTTTATCAAGACTATCTTTTCTTAAGACATTATCAACAAATAAAGTTTTTTTAGAAATGTATTTTAACAGAATTTTATAAAACTTATTAGTATCTATTGGTTTAACCAATATTTCATCCATTCCAGCACTATTTATTTTATCTATATCTTCTTTCATAACATTTGCACTAAAGGCTATTATAGGAATTATTTGATTATCTTTTCGGATTATTTTTGTAGCTTCTAAACCATTTAAAATTGGCATCTGATAGTCCATAAGAATTAATTCATATCTATTTTTATGAAACATCTCTACAGCTTCTTTTCCATTATTTGCTATATCCATAACGATGCCACTTCCATTTAATAAACCAGATACTACTTCTTGATTTATCTCATCATCCTCAGCTAAAAGTATTTTACTTCCATGTAAAGAGCGAATATCATCTGCATGAAGTTCATTTTCTAAGACATTTTCTATATTATCATCTATCTCTTCTAACTCAATATTAAAAATAAAACTACTACCTTTACCTTTTTGACTTTCTATCCAAATTTTTCCATTCATAAGTTCAACTAATTGTTTAGATATTGAGAGTCCAAGTCCTGTTCCACCATATTTTCTAGTAGTGCTTCCATCTGCTTGCATAAAATTTTGAAATAATTTAGCTTGTTCTTCTTTATTTAGACCTATTCCAGTATCTTTTACTTCAACTCTAATCATATTATTTTTATAATTAGATATACATATAGTCACACTTCCTTCTTCTGTAAATTTTATTGCATTTGAACATAAGTTTATTATAATTTGAGTTATTCTTAATTCATCTCCAAAATAGTTTTTCTTTTTATCCAACCTATAATCAAGTATCAATTTTATATCTTTTTTATTGGCTTGATTTTCTACTAAAGTTATTACATTATGAACAGCATTATATAAATTAAAATTTATTTTTTCTATATTTAATTTTCCAGCTTCTATCTTACTTAAATCTAAGATACCATTTATAAGTGAAAGTAGTTGTTTTGCACTATTGTCAATATTGTGTAAATATTTTTCTTGTTTAGTATCTAGTTTAGTTTGTAATGCTAAATGAGACATTCCTATAATACCATTCATTGGTGTTCTTATCTCATGAGACATATTCGCTAAAAATTCTGATTTAAACCTTGTACTCTCTTCGGCTTTATTTTTTGATATTTCTAAGTCTTCATTTGCTTTTAGTATCTCTTGTGTATAGTTTTCAATTCTCTCTATTAGCGTTACAACTGTATTATTTATAACTACAACTTCATTTTGACCATCTATAGTTTTTAAATCAAATAAATTATGATTTTTAGGAGAATATAATGATAATGTTTTAGATATATTTTCTAAAGGTTGAAATAAAAATTTTAATAAAATGATAAACAATAAAAGAAATATTATAAAAATCAATAACATCCTAAGTGTAAATAAATTATTTTCTAAAATAGCTTCTTTATAGTATTTATTGGAAGATACTATAGTTAGTTCACCTATTGGATTTGAATTTTCATCATATAATATTTTTGTAGTTTTAATAATCTCTTCACTTGATGGCATCTTATTAAAGATAATTTTATTTGAAGTTAAATCAATAAATTTTGCACCTATAAAATAGTTATTTGAATTTAATAATTGTTGTAAAGTTGTACTTATATTTTCATTCAGTCCAAAATCAAGATTTAATATAATAGATGGACTTATTACATCCATAGCTATATGAATTTTTTCTTTTTCTAAAGAATATAAATCTTTCTTTTGAGTTACAAAAGTTTCTTTGGCAAAAAAACCAAATATAAGTAAGAAAAATATAACTATGATAAAAACAATTTGTGATAATAATGAAACTTTATTCAAATTAGACTACTTTAATTTAACAATAGATAAAAATTTACTATTGAAAGGTATTTTGATATTTTTCATAGTTTTGGCATTCATATAGATATTTATTTTTTTCTTTTTATCTATAAAAATTAGCATCCCTTTTTCTAAACCAAGATAAGAGTTTGAAAAAGTAACAATAGAATTTTTTAAACTAATCTCATTTATTATCTTATAAGTAGGGTCTTTAAGTGAAAATGTATATATAGCATCAAATTCTAATGTTAATAAATCATCTATATCTGACTCTAGTAAAATATTTGTTTCTATATAGAATTTTTTAATTTTATTTGGAATTAAATCTTCTAACTCTTGTGCAGTTAAAAGCTCATTTTCGTTTGCAATGATTAATACTTTTATAGTTTTATTTTTTTTCTTGGCAATACTTTTTACTTGTAATAATGTCATAGGAACAAGTTTTCTATGAATTTTTAACAAATCAGAACCAAAAAGAGATAAGCTAAGTGCTATAACTATAAAAAATAATTTCATTTTTTAAAATTTATAATCTACTCCTATAAAATAATATCTTTTATTTACAAGTAAATCATCTTTATAACTAGGTGTTGCATCTGCTACTTTAGCTGGATATTTTAAATCTTGATTGAAAATATTTTTTATTCCAAATGATAAATCAAAATTTTTAGCAAAAGATGGCAAATACCTAAATGCCAAATCTATACTTGTAGAAGATTTAAATTTTTCTCTTGTATCAGTTTCTTCTCTTTTTTTAGAAGCTACATATCTAAGTTTTAAAGTTGATGAAAATTTTGAATAAGGTTTATAAGAAATCGCCAAATTTGCAAGCCATGGAGCATATAAAACTAAATCTTTTTTTGAATCTTTATATTTTGCTTTTACATAAGAGATATTTGAAAATAGTAAAAAATTATTATTTATATTTTGAGTATATTCTATCTCTGTTCCATAGTTTAAAATATCTTCTAAACTATTTTTATATTTTAATCTTGTTGCACCTTCAGGAATATAAATCATATCTTCTATAATAGAATAAAAAATTGTAGTTTTAATTTTTTGATTTTCTTTTTTATAAATATACTGAAATTCTAACATCTTGTTTTTTTCAGCTTTTGTTGCACCTTTTGATTGTTCTAAAAATGTTGGTACTTTAAAAGATGTAGCATATTGGGCTTTAAATATATTTGTATTATCCATATCATAAACAACAGCTATTCTTGGAGATATAAATGAATCTACAATATTATTTATTTTATCTGTATATTTATCATATCTAGCACCTATATTTATAATTGAACTTTCATTATAAGATATATTGTCTTGAAAATAAAAAGCACTAGCATCTCTATTATTTAAAGTAGTTGGAATTATATTACCGTTAAATTTAGTTTCATTAGAAAGTTCTGTAATATTTGATAACTCTACACCAAAGATTAAAGTATGTTTGTCATATAAGTAAGATGAATCTAATTTAATATATTTTTTAGCATATTTTATATCTGCAACTATTTTAGTTCTTGGCAAATCAAACCAATACATATATTTAAAATAACCAATAGTCGGAGTTATATATAGATTATGATTAATATTGAATTTATATGCTAATTCTAAGGTTTTATAATCATAAGTATAATTTTCCTCATTATCATTATCCAATGGTAATAATCCTTTAAGAGATAAACCCCACATACTCCCTTTTGAAGCTTTATTTAGTGCGATATTTAGTTTTAAATCTTTATACTTTATTTTTGAAAGTAAAGATTTATCACCTCTTAAAGTTTCAACTTTAGCAGTTACATTTTCACTATCTGTAGCTATTGGCTCATAACCATCACCTTTGGTGTAATTTAAAATGGTATTTATACTAAAATCATTATCTTTGTAATTTAAAATAGCACCTCCACTATTTATATTATCAGATATATATCTTGCATAAAGATGATTAGCATCTTCTTTTGTTATGATATTTATAACGCCACTAAAAGCATACTCACCATAAAGTGCAGAAGCTGGTCCACGGATAACTTCTATCCTTTGGATAATATCTATAGGAAGATTAAAATGTACTATACCACTAGCAGCAGAATTTTGTTCTACTCCATCTATCATAATTTTTATTTTACCACTACCATCAACTGCACCAATACCTCTAAAAACAATATTTCTAGTTCCACTTTTATTAGTTACTACTTCAACATTTGGTAAAAGTTCTAATGCTTCATAAAGGTCATTGACTCCAAGTCTTTTCATATCATCATATTTTAATATATTGATAATTCCAGGGGCATGGTCAGCTCCTATTTTATTTTTATTTGCTAGTTCCGTTGTTTCTTCCATAACTTCCATAAAATCATCAAAATTATCTTCTATAGCATCTTCTGCATAGACAAGGATAGAACTTAGCAATAAAATTGATAAACTTTTTTTGAACATTAAACAGCCTTTTAGATATGCTTTTTTTTTACTTTTCATAGATTATACTTATTAAGTTTTTAAATAAAAGTTAATTTAACTTTTCTAAAGAAGATAAAAATTATCCTTAAATAAAAATATTACTTTATAGTTTCTAAGATTTATTAATAATATTTTGTTAAAATTTCACTATATTAAAAAACACAAGGAAATTATATGTTAGTAACAAATCCAGCTCCAGACTTTACAGCAACAACAGTGTTAGCTGATGGCTCAATCGTAGATGACTTCAAATTAAGTGAAAACTTTGGTGAAAAAGGTACAGTTTTATTTTTCTATCCACTTGACTTTACATTTGTTTGTCCATCAGAAATTATTGCATTCTCTCACCGTGTAGAAGATTTTAAATCTCGTGGTGTAAATGTTATTGGTGTATCAGTAGATTCTCAATTTTCACACTTTGCATGGAGAGAAACTCCAGTAAATCAAGGTGGAATAGGGCGTGTAAATATGCCTCTAGTAGCTGACTTAGATAAATCAATCTCTAAAGCTTATGATGTTCTTTTTGGTGGTGCAGTTGCACTTCG
>Ga0256837_1002144_pt1 | contig 12571 bp, 16 predicted proteins | sample 4562384metaG_FD_185976 | JGI IMG/M metagenome (GOLD analysis project Ga0256837, IMG submission 185976) | Hydrothermal vent microbial communities from Guaymas Basin, Mexico - 4561-384 | ecosystem: Environmental > Aquatic > Marine > Hydrothermal vents | place: Mexico: Guaymas Basin | collected... | reverse complement strand
GAGGCAAAAAGGAAGCCACCATCAGGACACCCATAACTGATATTTTGTTTGATGAAAAGAAGCTTGAGCATATTATAAAAAAAGATATAAGAGCTGAGTTTGCAAAATATATTTTACCAACCCTAACAGAGCCAAATGAGATATGGGCTGTTCGATTCAAAGGAGAAGATGATAAATATTTCAAAAAGAGGTATAGATACATCAAGCTTTTTAAAGAGAAAAAAGAGAACACTCTTGCTGTAAGTGAATTGCTAAGAGATGGGAGTGTATTTGTAACCTTTATAAAAATAAACAAACCATCTCAAATAGATAAACAAAGAGTAGGTATCTTGATGTATTTTAATAGTATTGTTTTTGGGGAGTAGCCAACCTTGAACGGTTTTAGGAAAAACCGCCAAACCCATTGGTTTACTCCAAAGCCTCCCCACTCTTTGAAGCAGAGCCAACTGGTTGGTATCTTGATTATAGCATAAAGGAGAACAAGATGAAAATAACAGCAGATATGAAAGATGCTGAGTTAAAAATGACACTAAAGCAATTATCCCAAAAACTAAACAATCTCAAATCTCCTCTAAATCATACCGGTTATCATCTATTAGAAATTGTATCAAACAGTTTTGAGAACGAAGCCTCTCCAGATGGCACTAACTGGGCAAACCTGAGTCCTAAGTATTTAGACTACAAAAGAAGAATAGGAAAAGAGAAGAAGTTGCAAATATCAAGACATCTTGAAAACAGTATAGATTTTGAAGCTACAACAGATTATATGATATTAGGAACCAATCTAATATATGCTCCCATTCACCAGTTTGGAGGCAAAACAGGCAGAGGACACAAAGCCACTATCCCCTCTCGCCCCTTTTTACCAATTACCAAAGATGCTGATATATACGAAGATATAGTAAAAGATATAGTAGAAATCTTCAAAGATTATCTTATCTAACTTGCTATATTTACACTCTTTTTAATAGGATAAAACCTCTTTGCTCTGCCATCTAGCACATAAACCCAAAGCTCACCAACGCCATCACTTAATATCTTTCTACCCTGTTTATCATCTCTTTTTTTACCAAACGCCTTTAATATATCGGTCTGGTTAGCTCCAGGATTTTGCTCTATAAAGCTCTTAAATGCAACCTCAAGCTCTACTCTGCTGAGTCTATCTCTTTTAAAACTAATCTTATTGCTATCTTTATTACTCTTTTGCCAAGCTCTTAAACTCTTTATCTCTTGTAATATCTCATACTGTATAGTTGCAACTGTCTCTAAGCTTTTAGCAATATTCTCTAACCCAGCCATTACTACTTTTAAACTCTCATTTTGATTACCCAAAGAGTAGCTTCCACTCTTTCTAATAGCAGGTAACACCTCTTTTGTAACCCACTTTTTAAAAACTTTTGCTTCTGGTTTGTTTGAACGAAGTATAAGAGTATATAGACCGCTTTCGTTAATGCAAGTCATTTCTCTTGTTTGACCTGAGGAGTAAATTTTACTCTTCAGCTTTTCATCATCATCAAGCTTTCTTAATGCAACTTTTGTATCTTCGTAACCAAGCACCTCACAAACATCTTTAGCAACCCATAATGGCTCCCCGTTTGCATCTTGCAAAACTCTAATCTCTTTCGTACCGTAATTAAATGGAATAATATTCATAAACTCTCCTTTAAAATATTTTGTAAAGCATACCCATAAAGTATGCTCTATCAAACACTCCAAAACCAAATCTTTAGCCTTAGCAAGAAACCTCTTTTTTACCACAATCAAACTTTTGCAAAGTACCCATCTTTAGGTGTTTTTTGCATTATTGTGGTAACTGTGTCTTATGTGTTGGATTTGATAATATCTCTGACTCTAGTTATACTCAGCTCAAACTCTTTGGCTATATCTCTTAGATTTATCCCACTTTGATACCTCTTTAATATCTCTTTGTCTCTGCCCATTCTCTTGAAAGAGGGTATATATATATTGCCACCTCCATACTCTTTGACCACCCTCTCTATGCTATGCTCCTTGCAAAACCGATAAAACTCTTCAAACAATTCATAACTATTTATTGCCATCTATCTCTCCTTTTGTCTTTTTTAGAGCCAATATAGCCTTTGAAGCACTCTTTTTAGAGTATCTATCTACACTTATCCTAAGCTCCCCTTCAAACCTCTTTAGAAACCAAATCAAAGCCCTTTGGCTTTTGTCTCTTGCTACCTCACTCCAAAGCTCTTTTAATAATCTCTCCTGGGCTTTGCTCATCAATCTTGTATGACTCAAACTACCTCTTCTGAAATTCAAATAATCATTCAACTCTATCAATTCACTTATACTAAGCTCTTTGCTACTTTTTACCCCAAAATGCTCCTCCAAAAGCTCTCTGTATGCCTCTTTGTCATCTTTGTAATAGTTTGTATATCTCCTAGACAGATGCACTGCTCTAATTAATGATTTTTTCAACTCCTCTTGAGCTTTTGTTAATCTCATCTCTACTCCTTTGCTCTATATAATTTCTTTCTGCCCTCAAATCTCACTTCCCAAAATTCACCTATAAATCTTTCTAATTTGACTCTACTGCTTTTGTCATCTCTTTTTTTGCCAAGTGCTGCTAAGATATCAGTTTGAGTCTTCTCTTTGGTATCAAGTATGCTCAAAACAGACTTTATAAACTCCTCCTCTTCACTATCTACAGCCACAAAGCTATCCTCCCCCTCACTCAAACAAAAACTCTTTGTATCTACTATAAAACTCTTATCCTTTATTGGGTCTCTATCATTTTCTACCTTTAGTGCATAATATATACTAGCTCCTCTCTTTAATCTCTGCTTTAACTCATATACATTATCAGCCGCCCTTACAAACTCAGCACTCCCCTCTATAAACTTTCCACTCTTTGTAGCATGATGCACAAGCACTACTGAAGCTCCACTCTCTCTTAGTGCTTTCATCACCTCCATAAACTCTTTTGCTGCTTTGTCATTTTTGACATCAACAAAATCCCTAGTACTATCAAACACAAAAAGAGTATCTTTATATACACTCCCAAAAGCACTCTTTTTAAGCTCACTCAACAACGCTGCTGGAGCTATTCTCAAGCTTCCCTTTGTTATATATCTAACACCATCATATATCAATAGGTTTTTATCTACCCCTCTGCTAACAAGTTGTCTTTTGGGGTTATCCAAATCAATATAATAGACTCTCTTTACAAGCTCTTTTTTTACAAGCTCTCTGACAAGCCCATACATAAACCAAGTCTTACCCTGACTTGCTGCTCCATATATCATACTGATAGCCTCTTTTACCAAAAACTCATCTATTAAATACTCACTCCTACCCTCACTAAGCTCCTTTATATCTATTGCCAAGCTATCCAAATCAATCATCTTCTAGCCTTGCATCTGCTCGTATATACTCTTTGATTCTCTCAAAATATCTCCTAATCTCTGGATTCTCAACTCTTATTTCAAAATCCCCTTTTGCCCTGTCAGCTCTTTGTTCTTGTTTTTGTGTCTCTTTTTTTCTGCTTTGCACAAAAGCAGCTTTTATGCTTCTAAAGATTAGTACCTCTTTTAATCCTTTCTCTTTATAAATCTCTCTCATTCTTTTTAAAATCTCACTCTTTTTCATCTCAAATTCACCTACTGCACCAGGATGATCAAAATAAAGTACCAAAACTTCACCACTTATACTCCCATATACAAATCTACTCTCAAGCTCTAAAAAAGCTCTACTAAGCTCTCTTATTGCTCTTGCCTCTTTTAGTTTTGGAGAACTCAATATATCTACACTATTCAAATCTGCTCTCTTTGCTTCAGCACTGCTTATCATAAAAACCTCCTCCAAATTTAACTTAACAAAACCTCCCCAAAGGGAGGCTCTATAAGCTAAATACTCGAAAAATCCAAGCTTATCTGCTTCCAGGGCTTCTCAATACTCTCTCTTTTGTAGAATCTAATGTAACTCCGGGAGCTTACAATCTGCGTTGCATCATCAATTATCTCCATAGCCTCTTGCCATTTTGGATGCTCAATCTCATAACTCTTTAGCTTCATAATCTCTTTTGTATTTACATTCCCCTTTTTATCTACCTCAAATGCCTTTGTAATTAGTGTCTTTATTACAGGATTTGCATCTTTTGTTGCTTCCTTGAAAAACTCATCAAGCTTTACTTTTGCTATATTTAACTTCTCATCAAACTCTATTCTGTCACTTACACTCACTGTTATTTTGAATGTTCCACTAAAATTCTCCAGACTCAAATTACCCTTTTTGCTATTGCTTTTTGCATCCAATCCATACTTTTGCAAAAGCATCTCATAATAACTCTCTATATCCTCAAATGCCTCTTTTTTGAACTCTCTTAGTATCTCTTGCTTCTTTATTGCCTTTTTGCAAAGCTCCTCTACAAACTCATCTCTTAACTGCTCATCTACTCTTATTAAATCCTTGTGTGTTGGATTACCTCTTTTGTCTATCCACATCCCATTGTTATCTACTATTGCCATCACTTCTCCTTTATTTGTTTGAAATCTTCTAAAAATTCACTCTCTAAATAGATACAGTGTTTAGTTATAATCTCTCTGCCAAAAAGCCCTCTTTTTATATCCTTGACTTCTACTTTGTATCCCTCTTTTTTGTGTATAAATAGATCGCCTACTTCTATATTCACCTCCTTGTTTTGTGGATGTATATACTCTGTAGCATCTACCCACTCACTAAATTTTCTCAACCCATCAGGGTTATTTGTATGCAATACTGTCACCTCTTTGCCATTTTTATACCCTATCACTTTCATCTCTTCTCTCCTCTGTATAGATAATATCTCTCTTCAAACTGCTTTGTTTTTTGCTTTAGTACTATCACCCCCTCTTGCTCCAGCTTCCATACAAGCCACCTAGCATAAGAGAGTTTTATATCAAACACTATTAGCAAATCACCTGCTCTAAATACTCTGTTTCTTCTAGCAAAAGCCAAAATCTTCTCTCTTAGGCTTCTTCTACCACAAACTCTTTTTTTGTAAACTCTCTTCTTTTGGGCATTTGAGCCTCTTTGTGGTAATTGTGTCTTATGTGTCATCTCATAACTCCACTTGCTCTAAACTCCTCTAAGCCTACAGATTTAACCTCATTCAGCTCTGCCCACTCCTCAATCCGTATCAAAAAAACCCTTATCTCTCTTAGATTTGCATATCTTTTTGCAAAATAATCAATCAACTCCTCTTTTATCTCTACTTCACAAAGTTCACAAAATGCCGCTATATCATCCCTGCCAATTGGTTCAAACTTTACTATCTCAGTCAATCTGCTAAAATAATGTTTGTGCCTTTTTATTTTTGCTAGGCTATTTTCCATACCCACAAAAAATACTATGCTTTTTGTCTCATCATGTATGTCTCGAAACAGTTCAAACACTTCACTCTTACCAGATCTCAAAAGGGTATCTATCTCATCAATTATTATCACTCTACTCTCTATCAAAAGAGTCTCTATCACCCTATTAAAAAGTGTACTGCTTCTACCCCTCTCATCTATCTTTAACTCTTCACAAAGCCTCTTTAATACACTGCTAACACTCCAAGTCTGATCGCACCTTAGAAGTATTGCATCTTCGTTTGCTACAATCCTCTCTAGGCTTACACTCTTGCCCAGCCCAAAACTTCCATATGCCAACCCCATTCTGTCTGCATCAAGTGGCAATCTCTTTAGTCTTGACATAGATTCATACAATTTGATATAATTCCTTGTTTTTATGAATCTATTTTTCATAGTCTCTCCTTATTCTTTTTTTTGGGGAGGCTACGAAGCTACTTTATTTGCAGCTTCCCAGCTCTCTTTATATTTTTTAGCTAACTCTTTAGTTTTATCACTAATGCAGTTGTGTTTTAACTCCCACACAAAACGATCATATGGGCTATTAAACACAGGTCTTTTATTCTCTACTACCACCACACTCTCATCTTTTAACTCACTATGCACCTCCTCTCCATTGTCCTCCAGTGCCTCTATTACACTCTTTGTTACTTCACTCTTCTCTTCATATCCAATCTCCTTTACCTGCTCTTCTATCTCACCAAGTTTCGCTTCGATATGCTCTCTCATATACTCGCTACTCTCTGCTCGAAGTTCCTCTAAAGCCTTAACATAAGCTCTTAATCTCTTATCAAACCTCTTAGTAGCCTTAATATATTCAGCCCTACTTTTACCCTCAAACTCCTCATTAGTAGCAGTGCAAATATAGTTATACTCGCTATCATACACATATACCCTGCCAAGCTCATCATCTGTTAGCACAATCACACTCTGCCCAACAAATTCCCAAAGCTCCGACGCTGTATAGTATATGTTTTGCACTCTAATGCCCTTTTTAGTAACTCTCTTAACCTCACTAAGCCCAACCATTACATTAAGTACTCTTACATCGCTAATCCTCCTAACTGCAACCTCACTAGCCTCCCATTTCTCAATCGGCTTACTGTTTATTCCCCTATGCAATCTATTCTCATACATCACAATCCACTTATCTATCCAATTCTCCAATTCCACCTTACTCATAGGCACTCTCACCAAGGTTCCCTTATTCTCCTTTTTTAAAGCAAACTTTTTAGCAAACTCATTTCCACTCTTTGCCTCCTCTTGCCATCTCTTTTGTGCTTCAAGCTTGGCTACAAAACTCTGCTGATTCTGCAACTTCTCTCTATCAGCTACACTATGCCCAATATACCCCTCAAGCTCTTCAAATAGCTCATGACTCAGTGTTCTAAAAAACCTCTCAATGTGCGGTTTATAATATCCGCTATAAGGTGGTGTCAAAATCTGCTCAATCCCAAGCCTACTACACATCAAACCAAAATTATTACTCCTATAATCCTTACCGTTATCAGTCTTGACACTTTCAGGAATCCCAAGCTTCATAATAGCTTTTCTAAAAAGCCAACTCAGTGTCTCAAAACTAGCACTCTCAGCCAACACCACCACAACTCTACGGCTATAAACATCAATAGCCGCACTAAGTATCATCCTCTTGCCATCACTTGTCATAATATCTGCAGGTGTTGCATCAAGCTCCCAGAGTTGATTCCTATAAGCAACCCCACTATCAGCTTGTCCAAAAGCAGGTCGATACAAACTAACAGCCTTGGTAGGGTCTTCGCTAACCTTCACCAAAAAGGCATTTTTCTCTTTAAACTTCTCAATATACCTCTTTATTGTTGTATAGCTTGGTGCATCCTCTTTGTATCTATTAACCACATACTCCCAAACTCTTTTTACCTTCCTATGTGGCTTTTCCAGTATAAGCCTCTCTATAAAGCTACCCATCTCCTTGTCTATCTTCTTGGTTCCTCTATCTCCACCCCTGCTATCAATCAAAACATATGCAGGTGGAATACCTCTCTCTTTTGCCTCTCTTACTCTCTTTACCCACCTAAAAAAACTCGCTTCGCTAATCTCGCCAAACTCTTCATATCTATCAGGCAAACTCTTTATAAAAACATCAAAAGAGACTCTTTTCTGCCTCCTCTCCCACAAAGCAACTAAACCAGCTTTTAAAATAGCCTCCTGTTTCTTACTCTCATCAGCCCTAAGCCAAGCCTTATCGCTATTTTTTAACTCCAACTCCACCTTTTTCTCTTTTATCTCTTCAAACCAATATATAGGCTTATTAACCCCACTAACTCTTTTTTTGCTAACCTTGTATCTAATACCATCAATCAACAAACTCTCTTTGTTTTCATAAGCTTTTTTTGCTTGTCTTGTAATAGTTGTTTTGTCGTTATTTGCTTTTTTTGCTAACTCTTCAACTCTCATCTATCACCTCTCTATCCAAAACTCCATCTTTAACCAATGCTTCAACCATCTTTCTATATTTAGGAGCTTTTTTCTTGTTTTTTATCCTAAGTTTCCCGTCCAAAAACAAAGACAAAGTAGTATGGCTCACCCCAATCTTTTTTGCATACTTTTTTACCCCAAAACCTCTACTATCAAATTTATCTCTAAGTGTCATTTTTAATCCTTCTAAAAATTTGCTCTTTAAACAAAAATAAAATATATTCCTCTCTAAAGAGCAAAAAACTAAACAATACTAAGTTAAATAACACAACCTTTCAATAAACTCTCATTTTGAGTGATAATTTATGCTATAATTAGCATTAATAACCTAAGGGTTAATGTAATTATAAACATATTTGTTTAGATTGTCAAGCATTTTAAACAGATTTGTTAATTTTTAAGGATTTTTTATGGAGTTTGGGGATAGATTAGTAATATTTAGAGAAAAAATGGGCTTATCACAACAAGAATTAGCAGAAAAAATAGGAATAAAGCCACAAGCATTAGCAAGATATGAAAAGAATAAGTCTAAACCTTCTATTGATTTAGCAAAGAAATTAACAAATTTGTTTAATTTAAACACTAATTGGCTCCTCACTGGTGAGGGAGAAATGCTAAAATCTACCAAAGATATTCAAGACTGCTCTCAAGATAAAAATATTATATATATAGATAAGCTATCACTCCAAGCAGGTGCAGGTGCAGGAATATACAACTATGAAGTTGAAACAATAGAAAAAGTTCCTATCTCTCTATCTCTCTTTAAAACACCTCAAAACCCAGACCACCTAAAAATCATCCAAGTAAACGGCGACTCAATGGAACCAACACTAAAAGATGGCGACTATGTCATCATAAACACCACTCAAATATCAGCAAACGATGGTATCTATGCCCTTTTGTATGATAATGCAGTAATAATCAAAAGAGTACAATTCTGCCTAAACGGCAATATCAAAATAATAAGCGACAACCCAAAATACGATAGCTTCACCTTTAAAAAAGAAGAATTACAAGATCTAAATATAAAAATCTTAGGCAAAAAGGTAATGCAAATCTCATAATAAGGATAAAAAAATGAAACTATCAAAGCTACTACTAACACTGCTATTAATAAGCAACACTCTGCTTCTATCAAAAAGTAACAACACTAAACCAACAGAATATCTCTATAAATATGAGAACCTAATCAACTCCTCACTAACTGCAATGAAACAACACTTCACTATAAATATCAAAAAAATAGAAAAATCTACAAAAGATGAAGCCCAAGCCACACTAACGGCAAAAAACAAAAACATTGCTCTAACTGTTTCATCCGACAACAAAGGAATAAATTTACTTACTTTTGCAGGTGGAGGAGATGGCACGCCAAACTCAGCAATAGAATTATCAGTAGCAGCTGTAAGTGCAATATTAGCTTTAGATGATCCTTTCGTTAGCAAAAAAGAACGAGGAAAAGTTTTTCATCTAATAAACTTTCCAAAAATAACAAGAATCAATGAGCCTAATCACTTTAAGTACAAAAACTATAACATTACTTCCTCTTTTAGCTCTCTAACAGGTCTGATTATTATAGCCCAAAGAGCTAAACAACAACACCCCAAGTAACTTTTTACTGGGGGTGTTAACCCCTCTACTATGGGTATTAATTCAAAATCTACCTACCACATAACCACAATACCACCACAATCAAACACCCAAAACCCTTATGCTTTAAAAATATATGCCACAAACAAACCACTATCTTTTTTTATCACTCTCTACCACTCAACCAACCACAATCTCTTTACCTAACAATACTCTCTACTCTCATTTTGAGTGATTGCATTTTATTATTACAAAGTGTGCATTTTACCACTCACTACCACAATCATTACCACTCAAAATTTATTAAAAAACACAACTCTATTATCAAAACCAGAGCTAGATACTTTTACTACTGTCAAAACCCTATATATCGCACTTTAAAGACAATAAATCAAATATTTTTTCATATAAATTTCGCTAAAAATGAAGAATAGTGAAAATTTGTATTGTGGTACCTATATCCACAATCATCAAAATGAGAGTAAAAAACCCTCAAATACCCCTAAAAATCGCCTTTTCTAAAACTATCCCCTCCACTCTCATTTCATATACCCTCTTACACTTATTTTGGATTATCTAAGTAGTAGTGTAACAGTAGATATAAGAGGTATAATAAAAGCATTAAATGATAAAGATTTAGATAGCTTCAAAGAAGCAATAGAGTCTTTGTTTGCTTCAATAGCATATAACAATTATACAAAAAATAGTATAGGAGAGTATGAGGGTTATTATGCAAGTGTTTTATATGCATATCTGGCTGGAAGTGGATTAAATATAGTAGCTGAAGATGTAACAAGTATAGGTAGAATGGATTTGACAATAATATTTAGAGATAGTGTATATATACTAGAGTTTAAAGTAAATGGAAGTAATGCACTAAATCAGATAAAAAACAAAGATTATGCCACTAAGTACAAAAGTAGATATACAGATATATATTTAATTGGCATAGAGTTTGATAGCCAGAGTAGAAATATTGCCAATTTTGAGTGGGAGAGGGTGTAGAGATTTGATTTGAGAATAAAATCTTAATTGGAATTAAAAATTAAAAGAGGGTTTTACTATTTACAATCACTGATATTCATCAAAGATTTACACAATCTATTAAACATTATGATGGAGAACTCTATTTTCTTGCTAAGTTCTTCATCCAAAATATTCTTTTTTGCTTTGTCATCTATGATTTTAAAAATCTTAAACAACTCTACTGCTCCCAAATTTCCTGATGTTCCCTTTAGGCTATGGGCATACTCATGCAAACTGTTTGCATCTTTTTTTACAAAAGCATCTCTCATCTTTGTCAGGCTCTCTTTTGATAGTCTGCAAAAATCACACAGTATGGATATATAAAACTCTTTGTCATAACCTGCTCTTTTTAATCCATCTTCTATGTCTATACCCTCAATACTATCTAACTCTTTGTCTGAAAACTCTTTTTCTGTTTTTGTTGATATTTTTGGCTGAGTATCTGTATCTGTTACTTTAGTCTGTCTGCCCAAATAGTTTTGCAGTACCTTATAGAGTGCATCTATATCAATTGGTTTTGTCAGGTAGTCAGATATTCCAATACTTTTGGCTTTTTGAAGTTCTTTTTCATCTGCATCATTTGCACTCAGTGCTACAATTGGTACATTTTGACACATTGGAATCTGTAGAATATTTTTTGAGGTTTCATATCCATCCATTTCCGGCATATTTATATCCATCAAAATCAAATTAATCTTATTGCATTCACTCTTCATCAACTCTATAGCTTTTTTACCGCTTGATGCTTCTATTGTATCTACTCCTATATTATTCAACAAAGCTCTTATAAGTGATCTATTTATGAGATTATCATCTACAATTAGTACACTATATCCATTGAGTGTAGTTTTATCACTTTCACAATTTTTTGTATAGAGTGTAAATGATATAATACTTTTGTCATCTTTGTAGCTTATGCCAAAGTCGCCAGAGAGAAGTTTTATATCCCGTTTTGCCATATGTAGATCTGATAGAGTATTTTCATCTGTATCGGCAGTTGTATTATCTTTGTCTATATAGACTACCTTAAAATTCAGAGAACTTCTTTTATTATCTTTTGGCAAATATTTTATTAGTAGTTGAATATTTGAATTTGTATGTCTTATGGCATGTTTTAATATATTGAATATGATATGTTCTATCTGGTTTGCTTCACCAAGCAGATATTGTGGAATATCTTTATCTATATCTACTATGAGATTGCATCCTCTTTCTCTCAGTCTGTTTTCTATGGCACTCTTTACTCTGTCTATTATTGAATATACATTGAATCTGTTATATTTGGATTCATCTGTATCTGAACCCAACAATTCATAGTAGTACTCAAGCATAGAGTTTGTTACTCTTATTAACTCCTGAGAACTGTTTAACAGTTGTACAAGCAACTCTTTTTCCTCTTTTTGCAAATTCAATTTTGATAATTGATGGGTAATTAACAATAGATCTGTAAATGGTTCTTTTATATTGTGTGAATACTTTTCCAAAAATAGTTTCAATGATGCAAGTTTTTTATCGGTTTGAGATTCAATTGGTAGCTTTATATTATCTATACATCTATAACATATACTTTTTAATTGTTCACTAAGCATATCATTTTTTAGTGGTTTTAGTATGATATTACGCAAATTGCAATCAATAAGAGATGAGAGCAAGTCACTATTGTCTCTTCTTGAGAATATTATAATACATGGATTACTTTGCAAATTTTGAATACTCTCTTTGATATGTTTTGCTATTGCACTCTTTTCTTTGTTTACAGGAGGTAGGTCTATCAGTACTATATCTATATCTGGTGTTACAACCTCTTGTAGTTTTCGAAAATACTCCAAACCGACATTTTTTATAGAGATACTACTATATATTTTCTCCAAAGAGAGTTTTATTCTATTTAGTAGAGATTCATTTCTACCTATATATAGTACTGATAATGACTTTTTGTTTTGAGTACAACTGTTTACTTTTTTCATCTATCACCTAAATTGTTATATCTTAATTTAATTTGACCACTTTTTATATCTTATAATATAATTGTATCCAAAAAGTCAAAATTCACAACCATATTAGAGTATATTTTATAGATTTAATTGCCAGATAGTATATGTTTTTTTAGTACAAAGGTTGTAAAAGTACCTGTAAATACT
>Ga0256837_1002143_pt1 | contig 12578 bp, 10 predicted proteins | sample 4562384metaG_FD_185976 | JGI IMG/M metagenome (GOLD analysis project Ga0256837, IMG submission 185976) | Hydrothermal vent microbial communities from Guaymas Basin, Mexico - 4561-384 | ecosystem: Environmental > Aquatic > Marine > Hydrothermal vents | place: Mexico: Guaymas Basin | collected... | reverse complement strand
TAGTATGTTATCAATCTTTCTAATCTTACCCTCTAACTCTTCAAGTTCATTACTACATATATCAAAAACAACCTCAGAATCTATATCTACATAATGATGAGATATAAAATCTCTTGCTTTTATAATCTCACTCCAGTAATTTTTACTTGCTATTGTAAGGATAAGCTCTTTTTCTCTCTTATCCAAATTTTTTACAGATTCTCCAATAGATTGTAATCGCATAGATATAGAATCTAATTTATCTAAACCGTTATCATCTACTAAAAAATCATCACTATTTTTTATCCCTTTAAATCGTCGTTTTATAAGTCTTAAACTTTCTAAAATAAAATCAATTAATTCTTGTGTTGTTGCTTTATCCAAAAATTACCTCTTTTTTTATACTTTCAAAAATAGCACCTTTAGTTCTTTTATGTTTATGTAATAAATCTATTTTTTTATTATAAAGTTCCTCTAGGTAAACCCATAAACCTGCTATATTTTTAAATGTTTTATGTTTAAATTCTACATATATATCTATATCACTATTTTCTGTTTGTTTATCTTTAGCATAACTACCAAATAATCCAATTTTATCAACTTCATAAGTTTCTTCTAAATATAATTTTTCCCTTTTTAAAGTTTCCAATATATCATTTTTTGTCATCATAATATCCTTATAACCTAAGTTTTACAATTTTATTTCTCAAAATAGTAACAATACTCTAAATTCCCCTCTTTACCAGTAAGTTTTGATGGGGATTTTAAAACAAGATTCCACCCTTTTAAACTACAATAATCTTCAAATTTCAACATAGCTTTTAAGATGGCTTTTTCATCTGTAACTACACCATGGTTATCTCTTTTAGCATCTTTTCCCACTTCAAACTGTGGTTTAAAAAGTAAAATTATTTTATCACTAGCTAGTCTGTCTACTGAATCTAAAATATGGAGTAAAGATATAAAAGCAACATCACTTACAACTATCTCAAACTTTTTTTCACTCTTAAACTCCCTAATATCACAACTCTCATAAGAAAAAACTCTCTCATCATCTCTTAACGACTTATGTAACTGCTCTTTACCAACATCAACAGCAGAAACCTCTTTTATCCCTTTTTCTAAAAGAACTTGAGTAAAACCACCAGTTGATGAGCCTATATCTAGTGCTACTAAACCTTTTAAATCTAGCTTTAACTCATCTAAAAAAGAGTTTAGTTTATGAGCAGAACGGGAAACATACTTTTTATACTCAGCTATTTCTACTTCATCTTTTAACTCATCTAGCTTGAAAGAACTCTTTATTATAATCTTAGAATTAACACTTACGATTCCCTCTTTTATAATATTTTGAGCCTTAGTTCTACTCTCTACTAATTTATTTTCTACTAAATAGTGGTCTAGTCTAATCATTTAACATCTCTCTCATTTTAGTTTCAGTTAAACACTCTACATCTAACTTTATCGCTTTGTCGTACTTACTTCCAGCATCTTCACCGTAGATTAAAAAATCTGTTTTTTTAGAAACACTTCCTGAAACCTTAGCCCCTAAACTCTCTAACAACTCTTTTATAACTCCACGAGATTCACTCATAGTTCCAGTTAAAACAACTGTTTTATCTTTAAAAGGATTCTCTACTGCCTCCTCCCTTTTTTGAGGAACAACAGGTTTTAAAAGATTCTCTAGTGTTAAAATGGTTTCTTTGTTTACCCTCATAAACTCTAAAACAGATTCTGCCATCTCCTCACCAATACCATCACAAGCAACTAACTCATCTTTTGTAGCATTAAGTAAGGAATCCCCAAAAGTTTCGCTTAAAATTTTAGATGAGACCTCCCCAATATGTTCAATCCCTAAAGAGTTAACAAATCTCCAATATTCACACCCTTTAGCTTTTTCAATAGAATCTAGTAAGTTTTGTGATTTTTTATCTTTAAATCCCTCTAGTTTTAGAAGCTTCTCTAAGTTCAATTCAAATAAATCTATAACACTTTTAATAGTTTGAGTATCATAAAGAATCTTAACTATTTTATCACCCAATCCATCTATATTTAAACAAGGTTTTGAGGCAAAATGGATAATTGAGTTTACAACTCTAGCTTTACAATTAAGATTCTGACACTTTAGTAAAACACCCTCATTTAAAAGTTCACTACTACACTCTGGACACTTTAGTGGTCTTTTAAATTTCACTTGAGTTCCATCTCTCTCATCAGTTAAAACCTTAACTATTTTAGGAATCACATCTCCACTTCTTAGTATAATCACACTATCGTTTATACAAATATCTTTTCTATCTATCTCATCAAAGTTATGTAGTGTAGCTCTCTCAACTACAACACCATCTATGTTTGTTGGTTCAACAACTGCCACTGGAGTAACAGCCCCACTTCTTCCAACTTGTAGTAAAATCTCTTTTATTTTTGTTATCTTCTCTATGGCTGGAAATTTATAGGCAACTGCGAATCGTGGTACTTTTACAGTGTATCCCATATCTATTTGAGAGGCTATCTCATCTACTTTAATCACCATACCATCTAACATCATAGAGTAAGAATCTCTATCTTCTACCATCTTTTTGTATATTTTCTCTATCTCTTCAAAACCTTTACATTTAGCACTAATTGGTGGCTTTTTAAATCCTAAAGAGTAGATATATTCCATCTTATCACTTAGTTTTTTTTGAGTAAGTTCATTTTCACCAACACCATAAGGTAAAAAAACTAGATTTCTTGAAGCTGTTATGGAGGAATCTAACTGTCTTAAACTACCAGCAGCAGAATTTCTAGGATTCGCAAAGAGTTGTTCCCCTTTTTGTTCTCTCTCTTTGTTTATCTTTTCAAATTCATCTTTAAAGATTACAACCTCACCACGAATCTCTATGGTAGATTTATGTTCTATGGAGAGTGGAATTGAACGGATGGTTTTTACATTTTGAGTTATAAGTTCACCAACAGTTCCATCTCCCCTTGTGATTCCTTTAACTAACTTTCCATTCTCATAAATTAGATTTAGTGAAGCACCATCAAATTTTGGTTCACAATAAAAAGAGATATTTGAATTTAGTTTACGAGTTTTTATAAGCCATTTTTCTAAACCTTCAGAATCAAAAATATCTTCTAAACTCCACATTTTAGAAAGGTGTGGTGCTTTTGTAAAACCCTCACTTACAACATCACCTACCCTTTGTGTAGGGGAATCTTTTAAAATTTCATTTGGATTATTCTCTTCATACTCTAAAACTTCGTGATAAAGTTTGTCATAAATCTCATCTGTTGTTATTGGGTTGTCTAGTACATAGTAATGGTAAGCATATTTGTTTAATTGCTCTACGGCTTTTTTATAATTAGTATTTTTCATAACTGAATTTTAACTAAATAACTATTTAACCTAAATTATCTAATAGAAATTTATAAAATTTACCTATGCTTCTAATAGTGTATAATTTTTTATTTCTATTAGATAAATCCGATGAAGAATAAAATAAATTTTAAAACCATATTTTGGGGCTTGGACTTTAGTCCAATTCTCTTGTTGGACTAAAGTCCAAGCCCCTTAGTTCATATTTATTTAAAGAAAAAATATAAATTAAGCTTTTTTGAAAATTTTATCGGATTTAGCTATTAGATAATTTTGGTTTAATTCAATTAAGAATTATAGAAGAGAATTAAAGATAATATAAATTTATAATTTAAAGGGGTCTTTTTGAAGAACATAATCATTTTTTTAACTATTATTTTAAACATAAACTTACTTGCTAGTTCAAGTTCTCATAACTTAAATCAGTTTAATAACAAAACTCATCATAATGAATTTCAACTAATGGAAAAATATTGTAATGCTGATGATTCTTTTAGTTGTTATAAACAAGCTCTTATGTATTTTCATGGAGATGGAATAAGAAAGAACAAAGCAAAAGCTACTAAAATATTTAAAAAATCTTGTGAATTAGGTTATAGAAAATCTTGTTACTCTTTAGCTCAAATGTATAGAAAAGGGACAGCTATAAGACAAAACCTAAGTAATGCTCAAAAATATTATAAACTTTCTTGTGATTTAGGTGATGCTGAAAGTTGTCATAACTTAGCTTATATGTTTGAAAAAGGTTATGGGATAAAAAAGAATCCTAAAAAAGCAAAAAAACTTTATGAAAAAGCTTGTTTTGGTGGTTATAAAAAATCTTGTCTAAATCATAAAATTTTACATGAAAAAGGATTTTAAAAGAGCTAAAAAACTATTGATAACTCTCTATATATTTTTCCATCTCACTTGAATTAATAGGTTTAGAGTAGTAATAACCTTGTATATTTATACAACCATTTGAGATTAAAAACTCTTTTTGCTCTTTTTCTTCTACACCCTCTGCTATTAATTTCAAGTTTAAAGCATCACCAAGAGCAATAACTGCTTTCACAATAGCACTATCATCTTCATCATTGGGTATATCTCTTACAAATGATTGGTCAATTTTAAGTTTATCTATTGGTAATCTTTTCAAGTAAGATAAAGATGAATAACCTGTTCCAAAATCATCAATTGCTATTTTAATCCCTAAACTATTTATCTCATTTAATTTACGTATAGCCTCATCAGGTTTTTTCATAACATCACCCTCTGTAACCTCTAATTCTAACCAATCTGCTTTAAAATCGTATCTATCCATTTTTTCTTTTAAAATTTTTATATAATCTTTCATCTCTAAATGTTTCATAGCTAGATTTAAAGAGAGTGTACCAAACTTCAATCCATCTTTATGCCATCTACTAACCTGTGCCATAGCACTAGACATAACAAACTGGTCTATCCCTATTATAAGACCTGTTTCTTCTGCTAATGGTATAAATTTAGCTGGAGAAATCATCCCATCTACAGGATGAATCCATCTTACAAGAGCCTCCATTCCGACAAGTTTGTTATTTAAAGCATCTACCTGAGGTTGGTAATAAACTTCAAATTCTTTATTATCTATTGCTTTACGAATATTAGACCTCATCATCACTTTTTCAAATTCTAAAACTGTCATCTCTGAAGAATAAAATTGAAAATTATTTTTACCCTCATCTTTTGCCTTATACATAGCAGTATCTGCATATTTAATAAGGTTTTTAACATCTGTATCATCTTTAGGGTATAAACTAATTCCTATACTAGCAGATATATATAATGTTTGACTATTTATCTCCATCGGTTCAACCAATGATTTTAGTATTTTATTTGCTATGAGAGAAGTATTTTGTGTATCGTTAAGGTTCTCTATTATTACTGTAAACTCATCACCACCTAAACGGGAAAGTGTATCTCCTTCTCTTAAAACATCTCTTAACCTTTTACTTGTCATTTTTAAAACTTCATCACCTATATCATGACCTAAAGAATCGTTAATATGTTTAAACCCATCAAGGTCTATAAAAAATATTGCTATTTCACTTTTAATTCTTTTTGCCTTAATTATAGACTGCTCCAATCTATCATGAAATAAAGTTCTATTTGGTAAACCTGTTAAAGAATCGTGATATGCTTGGTAAGATAAAGCCTTTGTTCTTTGTTGAACTTTTTTTTCTAATTTTTCATTGAGATTCATTAATTCTGTTGTTTTATCTTTAACTTTCTTACTCAGTGAACTATTTAATTTTTTAAGTTCAATATGTCTATAAATAAATACTAAAAATATGAAACATATAAAAACTAAAAATTCATACAATAGTGTATAATCTAAACTATGTTCAAATACAATAGAAGCCCATTTACTACGAATCACCTCTTTATCTTCTTGATTTATAGAGTTTATAACTTTTTGTAGAATTGTATTTAACTCAGGTTCATCACTTCTTGAAGCAACTGAAAGTTCAAAACCAAATGGTAATTTTCCAGCAATTTTAATATCATATAATTCTTCATCTTGAATTATATAACCAATAGCTATAGTTGTATCTATAAATCCATATACTTCACCTTTTTGAACAGCTTTTATACCATCATAAATATCTTTGACTTCAACTATCTTTATACCTTTATATCTACTTTTCAAATCCATAACAATCGCATAGTCTTTTACAACTGCAAATATTTTATCTAGCTCTAAAGATATATCATCAATAAAAAACTTATCATTAGTTGTAGCTATAACATAAGAGGCTAAATAATATGGTGTAGTAAAGTTTAAGTAAGCTTCTCTGTCTTTAGTTTTTTTTGCCATTGGTAAAATATCACATTTTCTAGCTTTTATTGCCTTTAAGGAATCTGACCAAGAAGTTGTTTCATATAAAACTTTTTTTACACCTATTTTATCCATAAAAAGTTTTAAATAGTCAGAACCCATCCCAAGATAATTACCATTTTCATCTATCCATTCTAATGGTTTCCAATTTGGGTCTACACATATTTTCATCTCTTTTTTAGTTTTTAAATAATTCTTTTCAGCCCTTGTCAATTGAATATTATTATGTTCTAAACATCCATAAACTAAACCTTTAGGCATCTTTTCATCTATAACTTTTTTACTTCTATATAATTGTTTATATCGTAAATGAACAAACTCTTTATTTATTTCACCAATATCATATAAATTAAGTACCATTAACTCTTTAACAACTTTAGCTTCAAATTCTAAAGCATCTATGGATATCCCTCTATTATATTTTTTTTCTATTAATTCTATAACTTTATCTCTATTTTCAAGAGCATATTCCCAACCTTTTTTAGTAGCATTTAAGAAATTTGCTACAAGTTTTGGATTCTTTTTTACTTTCTCTTCAAGGGCAAAAAGATTAATAGCATTTGTTGAAAAACCATACTCAACAGGGTCAATAATTTTATATTTTATATTTTGTTTATCTAACTCAAAAAGTTCACTTGAACGAAAAACAGCAATGGCATCTACTTTTTTATCTATAAAATCTTTCATATTATATGTTGGTTTTACAATTGTTGTATTTTCTTTATTTATATTGTAATGCTCTAAAAGAGGAGATAAAGAACTATTTGTCAATTCAGTTTCACTTATCATCACTTTTTTACCAAGAAGATTTATAGGGCTTTTAATATTTGGTTGAGTTACAAAAATTAAAGGGGAGCGTTGAAGATAAGTAGCAAGAAGTGTTGTTTTTTGTAATTGATTATCTTTAAAAAGAAAGCTACTATTATTCAAAAGAAAGTCTACTTTTTTATCTAAAAGTTTTTCAATTGTATTTGAATTGTCAAACTCTATAATTTTCACATCTAAACCAACATCTGAGTAATATCCCAACTCTTTAGCCATAATAAAACCAGCAAATTCATACTGATATTTCCACTGAAGTTGAAGTGATATTTTTGTAAGTTCAGCACCATAAAGAGATAGTGAAAAACAAAATAAAATATAAACAAATCTAATAAAACTTTTCTTCATTTAACAACCTATACTTTAGTTACTAATACAATAACATAAATTTAGTTACTTTTTACATAAACTCCATAACATACACTTTTAAGTTTAGGATGTTTATATATATGGTCAGCATGACCTTTTATATAGATTCCATTAAGTTTCAACATATTTACAATAGTATCTAAAGCTATTTTTCTTTTTTCATTATCAAAATATATAAACATATTTCGAGATAAGACAACATCATACTTACTATTTTCATTTCTAATTTCAAAAATATTTTGTTGTAAAAATGAAGTCTGTTTTTTTAAAAATGGTGAAATTTCATACAAATCATTACTATTTTTAGTAAAATACTTGTTTCTTTCATCCATACCTATCTTATGTAAAGAATGTTCATCATACTCACCATTTATAGCATTCCATACAGCTTGTGAATTTATATCATAACCTGTTATATTTATATTGCTTATATCTATATTAGCTTTATCTAACATCAATAAAATAGAATAAACTTCTTCCCCACTTGATGAAGGCATAGAAAGAATCTTTAGTGGACGATTCTCTTTTTTTATATACTCAACTAACCATTCTAACTCTTTACTCTCTCTAAGAAAAAAAGTCTCATTTACTGTTACTATATTTAAAATCTCTTGATAAAATTCATTATTATTTTTCATCTCATTTAAAAAATAATCTGTCTTATATATATTTTTACTTACAGCATATTGTTGTACTCTCGATGATGTTAAAGCTCTTTTATCTAAGTCAGTTATACCACTTTTCATATAGATAAAATCTGTTATTTTTGTAAAATTAGAAAAATCTACTTGTTGTTTTATAGGAGTTTGTTCTTCTACCTTTTCATCACTTCCAAACCAATTAAATAAACCCATTATAAACTCCTAAAATACTCTTTTATCTCATTAAATGTTTTTACTTCATCAACAATACCACTCTCAAAAATTGCTTTTGGCATACCAAAAACTGGACTAGATTTTTCATCTTGAGCAAATACTTTAGCACCTTTTAGTTTTAAGTTTTTTGCCCCATCAACACCATCCCTACCAATTCCTGTCATTATAAGAACACTTATATCAAACTCATTTGAAAATGGAACAAAAGAGTTTAAAAGCTTATTAATATCGGGAGTATAATGTTGGTCTACTTTATCTGTTTCTATTTCAAATTGTAAATTATTTTTTTTCAATACAGAACTTTCAGAACAAACTATAATAGATGGAGTATGAAAAGATGTAACTAACGGAGTAGATTCAACAGTTACAGTAGTAGATTCGGATAAATCTTTTATAAAAAAAGGTAAAACTTCCTCTTTCATATGTTGAACAATAATTACAGTAGATGAAAGGTTAGTTATACTAGATAATATCTCTTTGATTAAAGAAGGGCCTCCTGTTGAAGCCCCTACAAGCAAGATTTTATTTCTCAAGTTTTATATGAAGATAAAAGATTATTTAAGTTTTCAGTCATACTAGATAGATGGTCAGAAGCAGAAGCTATCTCTTCTACACTTCTAGCATTAGAGATAGAAAGTTCATTTACAACTTCAACTTTATTTATCATAGATTGTATAGATTTACCATTATCTACATAACCAACAACCATCTCATCAACTCTAACAACAGCATGCTCCATAACAGTTACACTACTAGAAATTTCACTTTGAACATCACTAGCACTAGAAGACAATTTTTCTATCTCTTTAGCATTTAATGAAATAGCATCACTAGCATCTGTAATAGATTGAACAATTACACTAATAGTAGCATTTATCTCCGCTAAAGATTTTTGAGTTCTCTCTGCTAGTTTTCTAACTTCATCAGCAACAACAGCGAATCCTCTACCATGCTCACCAGCTCTTGCTGCTTCAATGGCAGCATTAAGTGCTAGTAAATTTGTTTGGTCAGCAATATCACCAATAACTTCTAAAACATCTTTAACTTGCCCAGCATCGTTACTTAAATGTTGTAACCTATCTGCTAACTCAGATTCTGCTTGTGAACGGATATTTATCTCGTCAGATAAAGAGATAATCATAGTATTTGAACTAGACAATGTAGCTTCAGCACCATCTAATTCCTCTTTTGTCTCTTTTGCACTAGATATAGAATCTTGAAGAATAACTTGAAGTTCTTTACCTTGTGTACTAACTTCACCAACTATTGCCGATTCTTCTTCAGCTTTTTGACCAATTTGAAGTGATGTTCTTGACAATTCTTCAGCAACTGAAGAGTTTTCATTACTTGTTGATTTTGCTTGAACAATTGTATCTTGAACTTTTTCTATAAATCCATTTATATATTTAGCAACAATAGCTATCTCATTATTACCTTTAATTTCCAATCTTTGAGTTAAATCACCCTCACCCTCGGCCAAATCTTTTGCTCTATCTTCTAACTCTTTAAGTGGTTTAACAAGTGCGAAATTTAGTAAAAATAAAGATATCAATAATGAAATAATAAATACAATTACTGATGTTATTAAAATATCTATTTGAAAAGCATGAGGTATCTCTAAAACTTCAGCTTCATCTATCTCAGATATAATAGCCCAAGTTATATCGTTATTAATATTTAAAGGGCTATAAGCTGAAAGAACAGGATTCCCATTGTAGTCTATAATTATTTTTGTATTGTGCTTACCAGATAACGCTTCTCTACTAGCATCAGTATCTACTCTACCTTTTGATGGATTAGCAAATGAAGCTTTTAGTGAATGACCTTGAGGGTCTAAGAAGATATCACTTCTCATAAGTTTATCTTGACCAACAAGAAAATCCTCTTGAGTTTCTCCATACCCTTTTCTAAAGTGCATAATTTTATTAATAGAAGCATCAGAGATTTGAAAAACTAAAACAGACTTAAAAATACCCTCTACATATACAGGAGTACCAACAAATATAGCTGGAGCATTGTTACTAGGAGCATAAGGAGCCATATCTACAAATACAGTTCTTTTTGTAGCTACAACTTTTTTCCAAACTTCACCAAGACCACTATTTTTTAAACTTCCACTACCAACATTAGCACCATAATCAGATTCTTTTGCCTGAGTGTACATAACATGACCATGCTTAGCACAAATAATAAAAACATCATAAAAGCCGTATTCTTTAGCATTAGTTTGAAAGAACTCTTCATGTGGAGCAGTTTTCTCTTTTGTTAATTCATTACTAATTGGATATTTATCTGTACCTTTAACCTCTAGTTGTTTATACGTATCTATTAAATCATTTACTAGATTTCTAGTATTTAAGGACTTACTTAAAACTTCTATATCAGATTTTATATCGTTAAAAAAGTTTTCTATCTCTGTTCTTTTAATTTCATTTGATGATGATAAAGAACTATAATTTTCTTTTAACATCATCTCTTCACTTTTAATGGAAACTATCCCTGTAACAACTAATGCCATAAAAAGTAAAGAACCAAAAATAAGTCCTAAACTTTTTGTTTTTATCGATACATCCGTAACTATATTCATACTAAACTCTCCGATTTCTTCTTTAAATTAATAGTTTAGTTTACTATTTGTTAACTTAATTATTATTTACAATTATATGTAGAACATTATAAGTTATAAATGTATATAAGTTTATAACTTATAATTTTCACCATCAAGATTTTCTAATGTTGTATCTTCAAACATTTTATGAATTAACTCTTTAGGTTCAACCCATTTATCGTGCATAGAACACTTGTGTTTTCCATCACATTTTCCAATACCTAAGATACACTCTTCATTATTTATAAATTCATTAAATGAATTTATAATCTCCATAACTGTTATTTCGGAAGCTAATCTTTTTAGTTTGTATCCACCATCTCGCCCCCTGATAGAAATAATAAATTCAGCATTCACCAAATCTACCATTATTTTAGTTAAAAATTTATATGGTATATCTAACACTATAGACAACTCTTTTGCACTATATAAAGATTTATCATGATGATTCGCTATATAGCTTAAAATACGAATTGCATACTGAGAACTGTGTAATAACTGCATTGTATCTACCTTTGTATTTATCTAATTATATCAAATATATTTTGGAATTAACACTTTAAGCTTTTTATATATTTTCTCAAAGTCTGTAGAGTAGACTCTAGTATTACCAATAGAGGTCATAAAGTTTGTATCTCCACTCCATCTTGGAACTAAATGTAGGTGTATATGTTCTGCTATCCCTGCCCCTCCTGCTTTTCCAAGATTCATACCAAGATTCACACCATTAGCACCAAATCCATCTTTTAACATCCTTACACATTTTTGAGCTAAAGAACTCATATGTAACCACACTTTAGAATCTAACTCTTCTAATTTATCTGTATGAGTATGTGGAATTATCATAAAATGGGCTGGAGTATAAGGGTAACGATTCATCACTATAAAACAAAACTCATCTTTATGTAAAATATGTAACTTATCATCTTGATTTGAAGTTTTACTAATATGACAAAATACACACCCCTCTATCTTTTCACCTGTAACATAATCATCTCGCCAAGGAGCATATAAAATATCTTCCATTTTTATTCCTTTTAATAGCTTATTTATTGCTATAATAACAAAAAAACTTTAGGACACCAATTAATTATGGAATTTACTTTAGATGCTACTTCAAAAAATGCTCGTGCTTGTACTATAAAAACTGCCCACTCAACTATAAAAACTCCAGTGTTTATGCCTGTTGGAACATTAGGAAGTGTTAAAGCTCTCGATATGGATGATGTGTTAAACCTTTTAGGTGCTGAAATAATCTTAGCAAACACTTACCACACTTACCTTCGCCCGGGAGATAAAACAATAGCTAAGATGGGAAAACTTCACGGTTTTACAACATACCCTAAAAGCTTTTTAACAGATAGTGGTGGTTTTCAAGCTTTCTCACTTAGCGATATATCTAAACCTAAAGAGAATGGTATAGAATTTAGAAGTCATATAGATGGAAGTAAACATTTTTTCACACCTAAAAAAGTTATAGATATTCAACACAATTTAGGTTCAGATATTATGATGATTCTTGATGATTTAGTAGCACTTCCAGCTACACAAGAGAGAATCAAACTCAGCATTGAGAGAACTACTGCTTGGGCTAAAGAATCTATAGATTATTTTCGTGCTAAACAAAAAGAGGGTGTTGGTGTTGAGCAAAATATCTTTGCCATCATTCAAGGTGGAACAGATAAAGCATTTCGTACTAAAAGTGCT
>Ga0256837_1002142_pt1 | contig 12580 bp, 10 predicted proteins | sample 4562384metaG_FD_185976 | JGI IMG/M metagenome (GOLD analysis project Ga0256837, IMG submission 185976) | Hydrothermal vent microbial communities from Guaymas Basin, Mexico - 4561-384 | ecosystem: Environmental > Aquatic > Marine > Hydrothermal vents | place: Mexico: Guaymas Basin | collected... | reverse complement strand
TATCTGTAGGAAATCCTGGATACTCTGTAGTTACTATATGTATAGGCTTTATCTCTTTTGCTGGATATATAGTAACACTTTGTTTAGATATATCCAAAGAAAATCCCATCTGCTCAAATTTACTTAAAATCGCACTTAAATGTTCAGGAATAACATTTGTTACAGTTAAAGGTTTATTTACTATTGCACCAACACAAAGATAAGTTCCAGCTTCTATTCTATCTGGAATTATAGTAAAATCTTGCATATCTAAAAGCTCTTTTTTTGAACCTTCTATTACTAAAGTATTTGTCCCTATACCATCTATTTTTACACCACTATTACTTAAAACTTCACAAAGCTGTACAACCTCTGGTTCCCTTGCTACATTTACTATAGTTGAGGTCCCATACGCCAAAGCAGCAGCCATAATAATATTTTCACTACCAGTTACTGTAATCTTATCAAAAACTATAGTTGTACCTTGAAGTCCTTGTGGTGCTTTTGCTTGAATATAACCATTTTTTATCTCAATAATTGCACCCATTTGCTCTAATGCCTTTAGGTGTAAATCAACAGGTCTTTGACCAATAGCACACCCTCCAGGAAGAGATACCTCACAATGCCCAAATCTAGCAAGAAGAGGTCCTAAGACTAAAATAGATGCTCTCATAGTTTTTACTATCTCATATGTAGCTTTTGTTTTATTTATAGTTGTAGAATCTATATCTACTACACTATTTTTTACACTATATGAAGCACCTAACATACCTAAAAGTTTTAAAAGAGTATTTATATCTACAACATTTGGTAAATTTGATATTTTTAATCTATTATTACTTAATATAGTAGCAGCAAGAAGTGGTAAAGCTGCATTTTTTGCACCACTTATTTTTACACTTCCTTTTAAATTATTTTTCTTTGAAATTTGTAAATAATCCAAAATTAATTTCCTTCTTTATATAAACTATAAATAGGTTCTTCATCAAATAATGGTCTATTTTCTAATATCTCAAATGGTTTATAATACTCTTTATATCCCATACTTGGGTGATCTTTTATCCAATATCCTAAATATAGATATGAAATTTTATGCTGTTTTGCTAAAAGAATTTGAGATAAAATAGAAAACTTCCCTAAAGATAACTCCTCAAAATCATGATCATAATAACAATAAATAGAAGAGATTCCATTTGGTAAAATATCTATAAGTGCAACAGCTACTAATTTATCACCTATAAAATATAATAACTCTTTTCCAAACTCATTTGCACCATCTACATAAGATTTACAATACAGATCTGGATCTATTTTATTCTCTTCCCACCCTTTTTTTGTTTGCATTACTTTATGGTATTTATTGAATAATTCTAAATGTTCATATGTTACTGTTGGCTTTTGAATATATATTTCAGTATTTTTATTTTTATTTAAAACCCTTTTATGTGACTTTGAAAAATTAAAATTTTCTATATCAATTCGTAGTGTTGTACAAGCATTACACCCTTTACATTGAGGTACAAAATGCATATTTCCAAATCTTCTCCAACCACGCTCTAACATAGTTTGTTGCTGTTGTAGTGTACATTTATCCATATAACGATATTGAATATCACATAATTTATCATCATAATATGCGCATTGAGTGTTCTCTTCTGTATAATTAAAACACTGTGTATTTGTATACAATTTTATTTCTCCTTATTTAATTATCGTTTAGATAATACCTAGCTCTAGTACTCATAATATCTGCTGCAAAAAAATACACATCTACAAGATCGTTCTCTTTTACTGTATCATCTAAAAGCATAGCATCTTTATTATTAACTTTTGCCACTATTTTTACATCTTTATTTATAAGCCTAACTGCATGAGATATAAGCTCTATATATTTTATAGAATGCAATGCTATTAATACAACTTTTGCATCTTTTAATCCAGCTTCTAAAAGGATACTTTTTTGAGTAGGATCTCCAAAAATTGCATTTTCATTATTTTTTAATGCATTTTCAAATAATGGAAAATCATCTATAATAATATTGTGTTTTAAATTATTTTCTTTTAGATTTTCTGCAATAATTTGCCCAAATGTACCATATCCACATAAAATTATATGATCTTTTATAGTTTTATCTACCTTTATCTTCTCTATTATAGCATCTCTATCTTTTTTAAAGATATATTTTACAATTTTATCTAAATTTTTTACAATAAATGGTGTTACTATCATAGAGGCTATTACACTTAAAGTTAACATCTGACCTGTATTTTTATCTATAAGATCAAAAGATGTAGCTTGTGTAAAGATTACAAATGAAAATTCACCAACTTGTGATATTGCTAATGCTGTTTGTAAAGCTTCAACTTTAGATGAAAATTTATATATAATACCAAAAATAATAATAGCTTTTAAAACCATAATTATAAAACCTAAAGAGATAATAGTAACTATATTTGATATTAAAAATGATATATCTATTTGCATACCAACAGTTACAAAAAAAACTGCTAAAAGAAGATCTCTAAATGGTATAAGATCTGCTTCTACTTGATGTTTATAGTGTGTTTCAGCGATAAGCATACCACCTAAAAAAGCTCCCAAAGAATATGTAAAGCCCAATATATGAGCTAAATAACTAGCCATTAATGTTACTATTAAAATAGTTAAAATAAATAACTCATCTGCATTTGTTTTAGTAACTGTTTTTAATATATATTCAAGTAGATATTTTCCAACAACAATCATAACAATAACTAAACCAATAGCAGAGATAACAGTATTAAAAAGCATATGACCTATAGTATGAGTAGAATCTGTCATAATAGTAATCATAAGCAATATAGGAATTACAGAAAGATCTTGAAAAATAAGTATCCCTAAAGTATTTTTTCCATATGCAGATTCTATTGTTCCATTTTCACTAAGCATCTTTAAAACTATAGCTGTAGAAGATAAAGCTAATGCAGATCCAATTACAAGTGAAGTTTTTATATCAAAATTAAATAAATAAAAAGATATTATTGTAAATAAAGCCATAATAACACCAACTTGCAAACTACCAAAAGTAAAAACCTGTTTTTTTAACTCTTTTAAATTCTCAACTCTAAGTTCCAAACCTATAGTAAACATTAAAAAAACAATACCCATTTCAGCTATTTCACCTAAAACATGCTCTTTTGCACTACTAATATCAAAAATAGTAGCTATAACTGCACCTGAAAATATATATCCTATTATAGGAGGAACATCATATTTTTTTAAAAATACATTAGCAACAAGTGCAATAGAAGCAACAATAATAATCCCTAAAAGTAATTGATCCATTTTATCTATTTTCCTAAACAAAATTCACTAAACATCACATCTAACATCTGTGTATGTTCATATGGTTTTGTTATATTTGATATATTTTCTAATGCTTCATTTATATGATAAGAAAAAAATTCTAATTCTCCTGTTTGAAGAGGTATAAATGATTGTTCTATATTTTGTAATGTTGATTCAACATATAAAATTTGTTGTTTTGAGATAAGCGATATATTATTATCATGTGTATTAGTATCTAAAATTTGTTTTAATTTATCTATAAGAGGGGTGATATTTTTTTGAGTATTTAACGATATTATATCATATGGTAATTTACTACTATCTATAACCTCTTTTAAATCAGATTTAGTTTTTATAATAATCTTATTTTCTACATTAGATAAAAGATCTACTATCTTTTGATCTTCATCTTCAAACTCTTTACTACTATCAAATAAAGCTATTACAATATTTGCCTCTTTTATAGCATCTATTGATTTTTCTATACCTATTTTTTCTATCTCATCATTTGCTTCTCGTATACCTGCGGTATCTACTATTTTTATAATATGAGTACCTACTTTTATACTCTCTTCTATAGTATCTCTTGTTGTTCCTGCTATATTGCTTACGATTGCTCTATTATAATTTAATAATTTATTTAATAAAGAAGATTTTCCAACATTTGGCTTACCTATAATAGCCACTTTAAAACCATCTATTAAACCATCTCTTCGTTTACTTGATTCTAGTGTATCTTGAAGTTTTAATTTAATACTATTTAATTTTTGATCTATTTGATCATATATATCATCAGGTAGATCCTCTGTAGCATAATCAATTGTAACCTCAGTATAAGCTAACATAAACAAAAGATCTTTTTTTATACTCTCTACGAACTCTTTTAATTCACCTTTTAGTTGTCTAGCTAACAATTTAACAGCATCTTCACTTTTAGCTTCAATAAGTTTAGAGATAGCTTGAGCTTGAGATAGATCTATCTTATTATTTAAAAAAGCTCGTTTTGAAAACTCTCCTGGATTTGCAATTCTTGCACCATAATGCATAGTTGTTTCAAGTATCAAATTAGCTACTGCTATACCTCCATGACATTGAAACTCTACTATATCCTCCCCTGTAAAAGAGTTGGGTGATTTAAAATATATTAAAAGAGCTATATCTATAAGATCATTTTGATTATCATAAAGTTTAGATAAAGTTGCATATCTAGGTATTAAACTATCTTTTTTTGCAATTTTTAAAGCAATATTTAGTGCATCATCACCACTTAATCTAACTATAGAGATAGAGCCTATACCATTTGCAGTTGCAATTGCTACAATAGTATCATTATTTTTTATATTCATTAACTAAAATATACTTTTCATTATTATGGTTTGTTTTTATAGCTACATATTTATTTGGAAACTCTTCTCTTAATCTTTTAAGCGTAATATGTACTAAAATACCATCTAAAATTTTTGTTTTATAAAAACCTTCTGTTTTAATTGTCTCTATTACAGGAATTAAATAGTTATTCATAGCTTCCTCTTGATTTGATAAAAATTTTGCAACTTCAAGTCTTATCATCATCCCATATTTTTCATTTATCCAATTAAAAAGTAAATATGACAATGCCTTATATCTATATCCCTCTTTTCCTATAAGTAAAGCACTATCTTTACCACTAAATTCTATATATACTAGATTATCTTCAATTATATCTACTTTAATCTCTTCAATATCATAACAAAGATAAGAAAAAAGCTCATTTACTTTTATTTTAATCTCTTGAATAGATTTATGATGATCTTTTTTTATCACCAATTCATTTAAAACAGTTTCCTCTTTTTTATCATAAAAATCATTAAAAATTTTTTCATCTTTTACTGTTTTTATATTATGCTTTTCTAATTTTATATCTTGTTGTTTTTCTTCAACTGCATTATCAAAAGATTCTATATTGATATTTTTTCTTTTTATAGATTTTTTCTTTTTAATATTATGATCTTTTTTTATAAGCTTTGCTTTTATAATAGCCTGCTTTGAAAAAAGACCAAAAATACCTTTAGAAGGATACTGAACAATATCAATTTTTAGATTAACAATAGAACAAGAAAACTCCAAAGATGCTTTTTCGTATGCCTCTTCTAATGTATTTGCTTCAAATTGTTTTGCCATAATAGATCCTTTTATTTTTTCTTTTGAAGATGTTTCTCTTTAATATGTTTTTCATGTCTTAAACCTTTTTGTTTCTCAAACACTTTATTTATATAAAATTGTTGAGCTACAGTTAATAAGTTATTCATAAACCAATAAAGAGTAAGTCCTGCTGGAAACCAAAGAAAAAAGAATGTAAATACTACAGGTAAAAACTGAAACATTTTTTGTTGTGTTGGATCAGTCATAGTATTTGGAGTAATTTTTTGTTGTATAAACATAGTAGCACCCATTAATATTGGCAATACATAGTATGGATCCATAGCAGCTAAATCATGAATCCACAATATCCATGGAGCACCTTTTAACTCAATAGCATTTAATAATACTCTATAAATAGCAAAAAATACAGGGATTTGAAGAATCATAGGTAGACATCCACCCATAGGATTTGCACCCTCTTTTTTATATAATTCCATCATATGCATAGAAGCTTTTTGTTTATCATCTTTGTATTTTTCTTGTATCTGTTTTATCCTAGGTGCTAATTCTTTTAACCTATTCATAGATGTCATACCTTTGTATGATAATGGAAACAATACTAATTTGATAATAATAATTAATACTACAATAGCCCAACCCCAGTTACCTGTAAATCCATGGACAAATTGTAAAAATGTAAACATTGGTTTTGCAATAAAAGTAAACCAACCATAATCTATAACATGAGTTAATCTAGGATCTAGTGCATGTAAAGTTTTATACTCTTTTGGTCCTATATATCCACCTAGTTTTATATCACTTTTTGCATGAATAAAAATATTTGGAGAATTTGTAGCATCTTTCATAACACTTACATTTAAATTTTTATCAAGATTATATAAAACTGTAGCATAATATCTATCAAATGCAGATGCTATTTGTACACCACTTAACTCTCTAGTGTTATCCATATCATCATCTTTGATAGTCTCTATTGTATTATCACTTTTAAACAATATTGCACCATGAACTGCATACATATCAACTAATACATTAGGTCTAAATCCAGGTGTTACAAAAAACTCCACCGCTTTAGATGTTTTAATCTCTACATCATAATGCCCATCAGGATAAAATGTTAAATTTTTTGTTAAAACAACATCTCCTAAATTTTGTGTTAAAATTAATTTTGCTGCTTTTGTTGTTGCATCCAATTTATCAATGTTAGTTTTTATATTATTTTTAAAAGCCAATTCATTTATAGTACTATTTGAAAATCTAACCTCTAAAGGTCTTAACTGTGTAGAAGTAAATAACTTTATCTGTGCATTATCTTTGTCAATATACTGTTTATCAGTTAAAACTACCTGTGCTATTCTACCTAGATTATCTATTTTAATAATATTCTTAGCAGTTGTTATAGTAGTAACAATAGAACTTTTCTCTACATTTTTTGAATCTGGAGCTTTTGATGAAGTAGTTACAACACTACTCTTAGGAGCCTCATTTACTGAAGATACTGTACTTTTTTGCTTAACAATCTTCTCTTGCTTAGCTTTTTGTTCTGCTGCTTGCAACTCTTGTTGAGGTTTGATATAAAATATATCATATGCTATAAAGAATACAAAAGATATTAGTGTTGCTAAAATAATTCTTTTTTGCGTATCTTGCTTGTTTAGCGTGTTTTTGTTTAAACTCATTTTTACCTATTCCTAATTAGTTTTTTTCCACTGTTTTTGCTGAAGTATATAACAATATCCATCATCAGTTGGAATTTTCCAGTATTTTACCTTAATCTTTTTAAAATTTTGATTTAATAGTGCAATATTTGTACATTTTACCTTTGGATAATCAAATCCACCTGCAAAAAAAGGGTTGCATTTTAGAATTCTTACAATAGAAAAATATAAAGCTAAAAAAAAATTATTATGTTGAAATTGTATTTTTGCATACGATGAACAAGTAGGATAATATCTACAACTACCCCAAGATAGTATTGTTAAATATTTTTGATAAAATTTGATTATAAGAAGAACAAATCGTTTCATACATATAAACCCAATTTTTTCATAGCATATTTAAAATCTTTTTCCAAAATAGAAAAATCTTTTTCCAACAAAGCTGATTTTGCTACAAAAATATACTTTCCAATATCTATTTTTGTAGCATTTTTTAAAACCAAAGCTCTTAAAAGCCTTTTTGATCTATTTCTTAAAACTGCATTACCAACTTTTTTTGATGCAACAAAAGCAAATCTTAGATCGTTGCTCTTTTGAAAAAAAACGACAAAACTATGTGTGTGCCATTTTTGATTGCTTTTGTATATATGATTAAACTCTTTTACAAGTAAATGCTTTCCACCAGCATTTTTAGTTGTTAGTCTATGTGATTTGCTTAAACAGCTAATCTTTTTCTACCTTTAGCTCTTCTTGCTTTAATAACTCTTCTACCATTTTTTGTAGCCATTCTAGTTCTAAAACCATGTGTTCTTTTTCTTGGTGTATTGTGTGGTTGATATGTTCTTTTCATATTCTTATCCTTTTTTATAAATTAAGTTTGCGATTATATTTAAAATATGCTTAAGTAAATATTAGTTTTAATAAATATTTACACTAAATTTTATATTTTATACTCTAAAATCTTTGGCTCACTATAATTTGGCACATCATCATATGTAAAAACAGCATAATATTTAGAAATTTTTATATTTCCAAAATCATCATAGGTATAATTATCTTTTCCAGCATACAACTTTACACCATCTAAGTGATTTTTTGGTCTATGAAATCTATTTCTTACTACATATACCCCTCTAAAATCTTCGCAAGTTGGATTTGTCCAACTTATTTTCACTTTATTGTTATTTACACTAAGATTTAGATCTGTTACATTTTGAACCGGTTCTTTTCTTCTTTTTATATAGCTTACAACTAATTTTACACTATTTTTACTATCATCACATACCCAAGATACTAGATGATCTTTTATTTTTGAACTTGTTGGTTTTATAATAAATTTTGCTATTTTATTATTTTTATGAATATTTTCTAAAGATAAACAAGAGTAGTAATCAAACATAAATTTATGAGTCTTATTTTTTTGAAGATCTGATCTACTTACTTCATATCCTATAAACTCTATTCTTTCTCTTTGTTTTATAGCTTCATAACTATTATCTTGTATATCTACAAACTCTACATTATATCTAATATCTAGCTTTGTTTTTGTTGCACTTTTATTTTTTATTTGAATATATGCTTGAGTGATAACTGTATGTTTTGGATCTGGAAGATTTGTAAGATCAAACTGCATTAAACCATATATTTTATTATTATTTTTATCATATCCGCATACTAATTCACCATCTTTTACCTCATCTTTAGATATAGAATTACTACAGCTTATATCTATTATTATATCTGAAGATGGTATAGTATATTTTATATTTATATTTGGTCTATAGTGAAGTCCACCACCAAATTTTCCATACCCTAGATCAAACATCATCATCTGAGAGTCTCTTCCTAATGGTAATTTTGTAGGACCTTCTATTTTAAACAATACTTTACTATCTTTTAGTTGATCTTGAAGTATTAATCTCTCTTTTTCATTTAATCTCCAATGACTCCAAATCCCCTGAGTTAATTTCTCCGATGGAATAGTTTGCCCTAAAGTTTGTAATATCTTTGCATTTTCTATTTGATCATAATCATATATTTGTGCAACACTTTGTGTATCTACAAATGATATAGACCACTCTCCATATTTTTCTATTTTTGCATTTACCCTATTTAAAGGATATAAAGATATCTCAACATCTTTTATAATGGCATTATTAGGGATATTACTAAGATCAAACTGCATCACACCATAGCTTACACCTTTTGTTTCATTAACTCCTATAAAAAGTGAATTAACACCAAAATGTTTTAAATTTGTCTCTACTAATTTACTAGCTACATATCCTATATCTTTTGGATTAGGAAATATTGTTTTACTAAACTCATTTGGTTCTAATAAAGTTTGTACTTTTACCTTTGGAGCAAAAGGTGATTTTATATGAGTTAAATTACTAACTGCCCTTATATAATAATAATAGTTTGTTCCACTTAAAAGCATAATATCTTTAAAAGTTGTATTTGATGTTTTACCTATTAATGTAGATTCATTACATGCCTCTTTATTTTGCATATTTCTATATATTTCAAAATATATATCTTTTTTACACTCATAATCCCAAGATAAATTAACCTCATTTGCTCCAAATGAACTTATACAAAAATTATCTACCCTTTTTGGTGCTATTAATGAGTAATTTTGTGCTTCATTTAAAGCTTTTAAAAGTGCTGGGATATTTTCTGCTATAGATTCACTCATATTTTGCATAAAATCTGGTATATTTCTAGTACCAACTTCAACTACAGCCGCAATTATACCTTTACTATAATAATATTCTCGTCCACTTCCGCTTATAAGTTTTGTAGGTGGTTTACCTCTATGAATACCATATTTTCTACCTGTAACTTTTGATATCTCATAGTTCATATTTGCACAAAGTGTATTTAGATCTGCACCTTCTAGCTCTGCTTCATGATTAAATTTATGTGCAGGAAAAAATACATTTCCTTGACTATGATAATCTAAAGCTATAGTAATATTATTATGAGTATCAACAAACTCTTTCATAGCTTTAGTTTCAGGTTCACTAAAAGGGTTTGGTCCACTATAGACATTTGAAGCTGTATTTGATGACTTTTGATAACCTACAGAAAAATTTCTATTTAAATCTACTCCAAATGTACCATCACCATTATTTCGTCTATTTTTTCTCCAAAATGAAACTTGAGTTCTACTATACTCAAATCCATCTGGATTTAAACATGGTACTATATATAATGTATTTTTTGTTAAGGTTTCTAAAATAAATGGATTTGTACTATAATTTTCTAGTAAATAGTCTATAAAATTTACAGCTAATTCATTTCCTATCCACTCTCTTGCATGAATAGTACCTGTATATAAAAGTGCAGGTTTTAACACAGCATTTTCAACTTCAAGTGATATTGTAGCTAAAAGTATATCTCTATTTTCCCAAGTTTTACCTATAGATTGTATTTTAATTAGATGTGGATATCGCTTTACACACTCTTTTAAAAATTGATTTGTTTGTTCGTATGATTTATACTGTTGTTTCATAAAATTCCTTAAAAAAATAAAACTAAAAGCCAACAAAATATATGTAAACAAATACTAAACATAACAGCAGTTGCTCCTATATCTTTTGCACTTTTTGCTAATGGATGAATATCTTGAGTTACAAGATCGACTGTATTTTCTATAGCACTATTTAAAAGCTCTACTATAAGTACCAAAAAAGCACTAAAAAGTAAAATCATTTTAGCCTCTAAAGATATATCTACAATATATATTGCAGGTACAATAATAAAAGAGCTTAAAAGTTCAAGTTTAAAAGAACTTTCTGTTTTAAAAGCATATTTTAAACCATCTAGTGCATAAGATGTATTTTTTAGTAAATTATATTTTGGTTTATTATTCATAAAGCGAATTCTATACTACTTAAACTTAAATATCTTTGATTTGTTTTTTTATAGCTAATAATCTTGCAGAATTTTCTAAAATAGCAATTTTTTTCACCAAAGAGTTTATATCTCTATCATAAACATATACCCCTATACCTTTTATTACTATTACATTAGTTGGTGATAATTTTAATAAAGTTGGTATCTCAAATTGGTTTCGTTTATACCAAGAGTCAAAATCACCTGGATCATGTACAAAAATTGTTTCAAATAAAGTTTGACCAAAATAATCTTTAAAATTAATCTCATCATGCTCTAGTGCTATTGCACTTATATATGGAGGCATTCCACAAGCTATATATTTAGCTTCATGAATTTGGTTGTAAATTGCATTATGTACATGTGCATCAATACTAGCTTGTTTCCAACTATAGTCATATTTATCCATAGAAAGAGAACAAAATGATTTTTCAGATATCTCATCAAATATTGCATCATATGTATTAATTATAAAATTTTGATAATCTAGCTTTTTTGATAATGCACCATGATAAATACCAAAGAAATTTTTCCTAAAAAGTGTTAAAGATATATCTGAAAGATGATTTATAATATTTTTATCTATCAATTTAAGTACTCCAAAATTTAATCTTTGGTATTATACCAAATAAAAATTAATAATATATCTTATTCAAATTTTACTTATTAAAAATAGGATATTTTAATCTCCATTGTCCTTGATATTTTTCCCATAGATGTGGAGATCTCCAACTATCAATAACTTCATAAAAATAATCTTCTGTTATATCACAATATTCTAAAAATGTTTTAAAATATAATTGAGGAAATTCACCGTCAAATCGTCTTACTAATGCAATAGCTTCATCTCTGGTAATATGACCATCTCTGATCTCATGTGCAGTATCTGATGTAGTTCTTCCTAAACCAAATTTTATATAAGCTAGATAATAATGAAATCCATCTATTTGATCATCAAAAGAAGCATATTTTGAATATGTTCCTTCATTTCTTTCATATCTTGGTTTAAAATCTGTATATTGTATAGCTTTGTAATATAACTCTTGAGGTATCCACTTTTTATAATATCCAAAAAAATGAATTTGAAGGTTTAATTTATCAAGTTCCTCATTAGATGGTGCCATATATGGTAAAATATCATTTGATGAGATCCCATATTCTAACAAATCTTCAGGAGCTAAGCCTGAAAAATAGTGATCTTTATGATCTACTTTCCAATCTCTATTTGGCTTATTTGCATTTTTCATATTTCCACCATATTCAACTTCACCATTTTCACCATACATTATAAGAGATACATTATGTTTTAATGCCATTTGCATAGGATAATTTGTTTGTCCATAGATAAACGGCTGAAAAGGATCGCCTAAAATTTCAAAAGATATTTTTGTTAATTTTCTATGTACTATCCCATTTGGAGTACCTAATATATTATCAAAACCACCAATATTGATATGATTTTGAAAATTATAGAAACCATCTTGAGTCCAAATATGTGGAGACCATGTAACTGTTAATGGATTCATACCATATTTATATTTTAATTCATATGCTACAAACACACTATCTTTTC
>Ga0256837_1002140_pt1 | contig 12591 bp, 10 predicted proteins | sample 4562384metaG_FD_185976 | JGI IMG/M metagenome (GOLD analysis project Ga0256837, IMG submission 185976) | Hydrothermal vent microbial communities from Guaymas Basin, Mexico - 4561-384 | ecosystem: Environmental > Aquatic > Marine > Hydrothermal vents | place: Mexico: Guaymas Basin | collected... | reverse complement strand
AATATGCACTTTTAATGCCGCATAGGTTTCAGTCCTAGAATCTGAAGGAACCCCTTCCTCACTTCTGTATCCAGGCAAAATTTTACCTTTAATTTTACTTTGTGTGTACTGCCCTAGAACTAAATTGGTATTTAGTTCTTGTTCACTTAACGGTCTTAAACATTGCAATACTTTGACCATTTCATTACGCACTGCATTAGCATCAATAGAAGCTGGTGGTTCCATTGCCACCATAGCTAAAGTTTGCAATAAATGATTTTGCAACATATCACATACCGCACCTGAGCTATCATAGTAACCACCACGCTTTTCTACCCCCAAACTTTCAGCAGAAGTTACTTCGACGTAATCTACAAATGAACGATTCCATAAAGGCTCCCAAATAGCATTAGAAAACCTAAACACAAGAAAATTCTGTATTGTCTCTTTACCTAGATAATGATCTATTCTATAAATTTGTTTTTCCAAATAATCGCGTTTCAAATCAGCATTAAGCTCTTGTGCCGTTTGCAAATTAGTTCCAAAAGGTTTCTCAACAATGACACGTCTCCAGCAACCATCAATTTCTTTATTTAAACCACATGATGCCAATGCACGTGGAATTACAGGATATAAACTTGGTGGCGTAGAAAGATAAAATATATAGTTTCCTTTTGTATTCTCTATCTTATCAATTTCTGCTAAACGCGATTTAATTTTTATGTATTCTGACTCTTTAGAAGTATCAATAGACTCAAAGTATAAATGCTGACAAAAATCATCTAATTTTATTTTGGCTTGCTCTGTAAGATTAGCATAATCAATCAAAGCTTGTTTCATTTTTACAGCAAAGTCTTTATCGCTAATTTTTGTTCTTCCCACACCTAAGACTGCAAATTTTTCTGAAATCATCCCTTGCACAAACAACGTAAATAAAGCTGGAATTAATTTACGCTTAGTTAAATCACCTGAAGCACCAAATATCGTGATTATATGATTTTGAGGTTTTAGCATTATATTTCCCTTTGAAAACAATCTAACATAATTATCGCTAACAATATAGTAACTTGACATAATTTCAAACATAAAAAAAGGGCAACTCAAATGAGTTGCCCTTTTAAAATAACATTTAAGCTATAAATTATATATTAGCTAGTTTACTGTAATATTCCCAACGTTCTGTACAATCTTGTTGAGCTTGCTCTAATAACGCATCTGCACCATTTGGATTAGTACGTTTAAGCATCATATAACGTCCTTCACCTGCTACATATTCAGCAAAAGTACCCTTAGGTGCTTTTGAATCCAATACAAATGGATTTTTACCTTCAGCAGCTAATGCAGGATTATAACGCCATAAAGGCCAGTGACCACAATTAACAGCTTTCTTTTGCTGTTCAAAGCCTTGACTCATATCAATACCATGAGCTACACAATGAGAATAAGCAATAATAATTGATGGACCTTTATGAGCTTCTGCTTCACGGAATGCTTTAATAGTTTGACGATTATTTGCTCCCATTGCAATTTGAGCGACATAAACATTACCATAAGCAGCAGCTATAAGGCCTAAATCTTTTTTACGAGTAGGTTTACCACCAGCAGCATATTTAGCTACCGCAGCACGTGGTGTTGATTTAGAAGCTTGACCACCAGTATTTGAGTACACTTCTGTATCTAAAACCAACAAGTTAAAATCTTTACCGCTAGCTAAAACGTGATCTAAACCACCATAACCAATATCATAAGCCCATCCATCACCACCGACAGACCAGATTGAACGATCTATAAAGAAATCTGCAAGACTCAATAAATGCTTCGCGTCATTATCTTCCATACCTGCCAATGCAGATTCTAACTCTTTAACACGATTTGCTTGTGCTTCATAATCTGCCTCGTTTTCTTGAACAGCATTTAATAAGCCATCCACAAGAGCAGAATCTAACTTGTCAGATAATTTCTTTAATAAATCCGTAGCAATTACACGGTTTTTACGAGCTGTAACAGAAAAACCAAATCCAAATTCAGCATTGTCTTCGAATAAAGAATTTGACCAAGTTGGTCCTTTACCCGATTGTGATTTATGCCAAGGAGTAGTTGGTAAATTACCACCATAAATAGAAGAACAACCTGTTGCATTAGCAATCATCAAACGATCACCAAACAATTGAGATAACAATCTTACATAAGGAGTTTCGCCACAACCTGCACAAGCTCCAGAATATTTAAAAGTTGATTCTAAGTACTGAGTTCCTTTAACAGTATTTAGATCTACTTCAGACCTTGGCACTACTGGTAGCGAATCATGAAAAATCAAATTAGCACGTTCTGCCTCAAGAATAGGCTCTTTATCGTCCATATTGATTGCTTTTTTACCTTCTACAGCTTTATCTTTTACAGGACAAACTTCAACACACAATGAACAGCCAGTACAATCTTCTACGGCCACTTGCAATAAAAAGTTTTTACCGTCTGCACCCTTGCCTTTTAACGGTGCTTTTTTCAATGTCGCTGGAGCGCCAGCCAACTGTTCATCTGTAACTTGTTTCATAGAAATACATGAATGAGGACACGCCAAACCACAAGCTCCACATTGAATACAAATATCTTCATTCCAAACAGGAACTGTTGCCGAAACATTTGATTTTTCGTATGAAGATGTTCCTGTTGGGAAAGTACCATCAACTGGCATAGCAGATACAGGCAAATCATCACCACGGCCTGCCATAATTTCTGCAGTTACCTTAACAACAAATTCATCAGCATCAGCAGGAACTAGACTATGTTTAACAACTTCAGATGTTACATTATTTGGAACGTTTACCTCTTGCAGATGAGACAAAGAATCATCTACAGCTGCATTATTCATATTAACAACTTTATCACCTTTTTTGCCATAGGTCTTTTTGATTGCTTCTTTAATTTTAGCAATAGCCTCATCTTCTGGCAAAATACCAGATAATTTAAAGAAACATGTTTGCATAACTACATTAATTCTATTACCCATGCCCGCATTTTTAGCAACACTATAAGCATCAATCACATAGAATTTCAACTCTTTTTCAATGATGGTTTTTTGAATTTGACCTGGAAGATGATTCCAAACTTCATCAACTGAATAAGGAGAATTTAATAAAAAGGTACCGCCTTTAACAATTTTACCTAGAACATCTGTAGTTTCTAAAAATTGAAACTGATGAACACCAACAAAATTAGCCGAGCTAATCAAATAAGTAGAATTAATTGGTTCTGGTCCAAAACGCAAATGCGATGTTGTTGTTGAGCCAGCTTTTTTAGAATCATATACAAAATAACCTTGAGCATAATTATCTGTGCCAGTACCAATAATTTTAATTGTATTTTTATTAGCACCTACTGTACCGTCAGAACCCAAACCAAAAAACATAGAACGCACAACATTTTCTTTTTCTAAATCAAATGATATGTCATAGTCCAAACTGGTATTATTCAAATCATCATTAATACCAATTGTAAAATGATTTTTAGGCTGAGGTTTGTTTAATTCATCATATATAGCCTTAACCATAGCAGGAGTAAACTCTTTTGATGACAAACCAAAACGTCCACCGATAGTTTTTACATCAGTTCTGCCTTTTTCGACCAATGCAGTAACCACATCTAAATATAGAGGTTCACCTAAACAACCTGGTTCTTTTGTACGATCCAATACCGCAATACTTTTTACTGAAGCAGGAATAGCATCTACTAATAATTCTGCTGAAAACGGACGATACAAGCGAACTTTAACCATACCTATTTTTTCGCCATTAGCATTTAGGTAATCAATTGTTTCCTGAATAGGTCCGATACCAGAACCCATTACCATAATAACGCGATCTGCATCTTCAGCACCATAATATTCAAATGGAGCATATTGGCGACCTGTAAGCTTAGCAAACTTGTCCATGACAGACTGTACAATTGCTGGAGTGGCATTGTAATACGCATTGACTGTTTCACGACCTTGGAAATAAACGTCAGGATTTTGTGATGTACCAGTCATTGTTGGCTTATTTGGATTTAAAGCACGAGCACGATGCTCACGAATTAAATCATCATTAATCATTTCACGAATAATATCATCATTTATATTTTCAATTTTGCATACTTCATGTGAAGTTCTAAACCCATCGTAAAAGTGCATAAAAGGTACACGTGATTCAAAAGTAGCAGCTTGAGAAATCAATGCAAAATCCATTGCTTCTTGAACAGATGCACTAGCCAACATTGCAAAGCCTGTTGCACGTGCTGCCATAACGTCTTGATGATCACCAAAAATAGAAAGTCCTTGTGCTGCTAAAGATCTTGCAGTTACATGAAAAACAGTTGGTGTTAATTCACCTGCAATTTTATACATATTAGGTATTTTAAGCAAAAGACCTTGAGAAGCGGTAAAAGTTGTACCAATTGAACCAGCTTGTAAAGCACCATGTAATGCTCCAGCTGCACCAGCTTCTGATTGCATCTCTACAACATCTGGTACATTACCCCAAATATTAGTTTGACCTTGAGAACTTAAAATATCAGAAAGCTCACCAAGAGGTGTTGAAGGTGTAATAGGATAAATGATTGCAACCTCATTGGTTTTATGGGCGATGCGGGCTACAGCCTCGTTACCGTCCACAGTTATATACTGTTTGCTCATTATGTCTCCAAAAAAAATAAAAAAATTAACTAAACTCTACAATTTAATATAGAGTTTAAACAATAACTTAATATGATAACAAATTTAAAATACGAATAAAATCAAATAATAATTTTATTTTATTAATATCCGTTTAATTATCTGCAAATTTTTACGCATTTGTGTTGCGAAATAATCTAAATTAGCATCTAGAGGTCCACTTACTACTGGATCTAAAACAGCTGTTGGCACACCTGTCTCTTTCGATAACAATATTGCAACCTTTTGCGGATATTGTGGCTCTGAAAATATAGCTACAATATGCTCTGTATTTATTAAATTGATTAAAAATCTAATTTTAGCAGCCGATGGTTCTCGTCCTTGATCCTGCATTTTAGCTTTAATTTCAATACCCATATCTGCAAACAAATAATCAAATACACCATGTGATTGAATAACAGATTTGTGCTTTAAACCCTGTGTTACAGCAACAAATTCCGCATTCAATTTTTGCATTTGTTTTGCATAAGCCATAGCATTTTGCATAAATTGTCTAGACTGATTTTTGTCGTAACTTAAATGCCTAGCTATCTCTATAGCAATCTCGCCATTTAACCGAGGACTAACAAATAAATGAGGATTAAATTTACCATGCAAATCTTTTACAATTTGAGTCTTATGTAATAATATTCTATCTTTTACACCCATACTAGTATCGATAACCCTAGCCTTTGAACTAAGTTTATTTAAACCAATATGAGCCTCTAGACCTAGCCCATTAACTATTAGAACATCTGCTTTGGCGACGCGCATCATATCTTTTGAAGACAACGAATAATCATGCGGACACCCCCCATTAGCAGGCGTTAATAATTCTAATTTTATATTTTTTACATTACCTATTACATTTTTAGTAATTAAATACAAAGGATATGTACTGGTTAAAACCCGTACTGTACTGGCATAAGCATTAACACTAACTAAACAAAAAACAAACAACACTAATAATCTTAACATATAACCTCGCTTTTATTTTGTAGAAATAATAGTTTGTAAATGCTTAATATAAGATTTGACCCCACCTGCTAAATAGCCTGTTCTGCCAATTAATTTACCATTAGAATCCAGTATCAATACAGTAGGAAAACCACGCACACCATAAATTTCGGCTAACTCATGATTCTTTTTTTTTAAGTCCTCATTTTGTGGTTTATTTTGTGGAAAATCTAAAACGACTAATTCCAAATTATTTTTTGCCCATTTATTAAATTCTGGTTTAGCAAAAACTTCTTCATGTAATCTTATGCACCAAGTACACCAATCAGAACCTGTAAAATCAACCAGAACTGCCTTTTTAGATTTCTGTGCTTTTTTTAAAGCTAAATCTAAATCATTATTCCAGTCTTTTTCAGACGCATTAGCCACAGAAATAAACACGCATAAAATCAAACTCATAACTACTATTATTCTTTGCATCAATTCTCCTTTAAATATAATATTTAATTATTTCAATGAAATTAATTATTTAGTCAATAAAAAAGGTTGTATTTTTACGTGTAAAAATACAACCTTTTTTATTGAAATAAGCTAAATTATAAGCCCTTATAACATTTAATTATTTTTTGCCAAATATTCCGCTACACCTTCAGCTGTTGGTTTCATAGCTTCATCACCTTGACGCCAATTAGCAGGACACACTTCACCATGCTCTTCCGTAAATTGTAAAGCATCTAAAACACGCAACGCCTCATCTACATTGCGTCCCAACGGTAAATTATTTACCAAAGAATGTTGAACCACACCATCTTTATCAATCAAAAATAAACCGCGCAAAGCAATCCCAGCATCTTCTAATAATACACCATAATCCTTAGAAATCTGTTTGTTTAAATCCGCTACCATTGGAAATTGCACATTGCCAATACCACCTTTATTAACAGGAGTGTTTTTCCATGCTAAATGCGTAAAATGCGAATCAATTGACACGGCAACTACTTCTGTATTGCGTTTTTTAAATTCATCTAATTTTTTATCAAATGCAATAATTTCTGACGGACATACAAAAGTAAAGTCTAAAGGATAAAAGAATAGCAATGTATATTTACCTTTCAAATCCGCAAGACTAAACGCCTCATTAAACGTATTATCAGGCATTACGGCAGTCGCGGTAAAATTAGGGGCTTGCTGTGTAACTAAAGTCATTTTTTCTCCATTCAAAATAAAAATTTTTTTATATCCCTGTATGTTGCACAAGAAAAAAAATAGGTCAACTTAATTTAAATTTTTCCCGAGTTTATTTCTGTTCTCTACGCACTTCCACACTCATCTTATGCATATGTAAGCCTTCTAAATCCGCCAAAGCAACAACATCGCTAGCAACATCATTAAATGCTTGTTGACTATACTTAATTAAAGATGTTTGTTTTATAAAGGTTAAACAACTCAAAGCACTAAAAGCATTTGCCGAGCCACCTGTTGGCAACGTATGACATGGCCCTGCAAAATAATCTCCAAGTGCCTCAGAAGAATAAGAACCAATAAAAATAGCACCCGCATTTACAATACTATTAGCTACCATATCATTATCTTTAGTTTGTATCATCAAATGTTCAGTAGATATTAAATTAGCTGCATCTATTGCCTGTTGCATATCCTTAACCAAAACTATTGCCGAATAATCTCGTAAACTTTGACGAGCGGTTTCTTCTGTACTGGCGCCTTTTAATAAAATCTCTATTTCTTGTTTAATCTTATCCACCATGTTTTCGTCAGTTAAAATTGCTATCGCAGATGCCAAAGGATCATGCTCTGCCTGAGCCAACATATCTGCAGCAATAAATCGAGGATTTGCCGTATTATCAGCTACAATTAAAACCTCACTAGGTCCAGCTAACATATCAATATTTACTTTACCAAAAACTTCCTTCTTTGCGTAAGTTACAAATATATTTCCTGGGCCCGCAATAGTATCCACCGCTGGCACAGTCTCTGTCCCATAAGCCAATGCAGCTATTGCCTGAGCTCCACCCAATCTAAAAACCTTTGTAGCACCAGCAATTTTGGCCGCAGCTAAAATTTCTTTGGCTATAAGCCCATCTACTCCTGCGGGCGTGCACATATATATTTCTTTTACACCTGCCACAACAGCAGGAATGACATTCATCAATACAGAACTACAAAGCGGAGCCCTTCCCCCCGGCACATAAATACCTGCTTTTCTAACAGCAGTATAACGCCCGCCAGTTTGTGCACCAGCAATGCCACTTAAAGGCATATCTTGTGGCATTAAACGTTTTTGGTATGCAACAATATTATCTGCAGCCTTTTTAAGACGCTGAATAGTTAAATCATCCAAATCATTATACGCGTGTTCTATTTCTGTTTCAGAGACTTCTAATGCATCTGGTCTAAACCCATCAAATTTCTCTGCAAAACACCTCAACGCCTCATCGCCAGAATCTTTAACTTTACTAATAATATCAGATACATAATTTTGAACATCTTGACCAAATTTAATCTGGAAATTTTTTTCCATTATTTCTGACTTTTTTAAGAGATCCTGTATAGGTTCAAAACCCTGTTCTAAACGCAAGTCTATGGTTCTAACTACTGACATAATATAGCCTTAATAAAAAATATAGTTCAATTATAAAATCTATCTGTATTTTTCTTCTATTGACCTTTTAAATTTTATTGATAATAATACTTAAATGGAGTCATTCAAAAAACGATACCGATTACCCTGGCAAATCAAGATGATACTATTACAAATAGCAACTATCTGCGTTGTTTTGCCAACAAATACAGCCAATGTAGATGCCTCTAACAAAAGAGAAATCAGCAAAGGTCATATCACATTTAGAATACTTAATAACCAAGCTGTATCAAGCGAAATAAACAAAAATAAGCCAGCTAAGCCAATTAATGCAATATCTGATATGCAACCAGAACCTGAGCTTGCAATAGATACTTCACAATTAAACAATATAAAATTCAATAAATCTAATAAAATTAATCATACCAAATATGTATATTGGAAAACTATAAAAGCTAAAATCACAGCATATAGTCCAGATGCCCTTTCTTGCGGTACATTTGCTAACGGAAAAACATCGATAGGAAAAAACGCATGGAAACGCACTGGTGTTGCTGCCGACCCTTCTGCAGTACCATATGGCACAATGGTTTCTATACCAGGAGTTGGATTAAGAACTGTCGACGATACTGGCAGTGGCATGCGTAAAAGTTGGAAAAGAAAAGGCATCTACCATTTTGATCTTCGTATGACATATCCATACGAATGTAGAAAATGGGGTATAAAGTGGTTAAAGGTTGACCTTTACCGTCCAGCACGCTAATATCATCAAATCAATTTACACTGTCTAATGTATACGCATGATGCGGTATGTTGGAAATTACTTCAAGGAGTCAAAATGACTGTAGCAAAAGAAAAAAAAGTAGAATTAGTTAACACTTTTGGTGGTAACGAAAAAAACACTGGTTCAACAGCATCGCAAGTTGCCTTATTCACAGAAAGAATCAACGATCTTACAGAACACATGAAAGTACATAAAAAAGACTTTAGCTCAAGACGTGGTTTATTACGCTGTGTTGCTAAGCGCGCTAAATTATTGACCTATCTAAAAAGCAAAGATATTCAAGCTTATGGTGAACTTTGTAAGAGCTTAAAAATACGCATCAAATAAAAAAATACAAGGCCAGCAAAAAGCTGGCCTTTTTTAATTAGGGACATTGTCCTATTTACAGAAAAGGCGCATAAAAAAGAAATAGCGTCGCAAAAGAAGGAAAAGAAGAAGATGAACACAGAAAAAGTATACGAAATTGATTGGCGTGGAACAAAATTTTCTATCAGAACTGGCAAAATTGCCAAACAAGCTGGTGGAGCAGTTATCGTTAAACATGGTGATACCGAAGTATTAGTAACTGCATGCCATAGCGCATCAAGAGAAGGGACTGACTTTTTCCCATTAACCGTAGAATATCGTGAAGCTTATTATGCTGCAGGTAAAATTCCTGGAGGATTTATTAAACGCGAAGCACGTCCTTCTACTAAAGAGATTTTAACTTGCCGTATGATCGATCGCCCTATTCGCCCTCTATTTCCAGAAGGTTATTGCGATGAGATTCAAGTGGCAGGACATGTAATGAGCTTTGACAAAACTAACGATCCAGACATTGCCACCATGATAGGCGCATCTGCCGCACTATCAATATCATCAATGCCTTTTATGGGACCTACAGGTAGCTGTCGAGTTGGATATATTAATGAAGAATATGTTATTAATCCTACTATTGATCAAATGAAAGATTCTAAAATAGATTTAATTGTATCAGCAACTAAAGAAAACGTCTGTATGGTTGAAGCTGGCGCAGATGAAGTCAGTGAAACAATTATGTTGGATGGTATTCTAGCAGGACATGAAGCCATCAAAGAAGTTATCGAACTACAAGAAAAAATGGTCGCTGAAGTTGGTAAAGAAAAAGACAGCTATGAACCTCCTGCAGAAAACCCTTATAAATCAAAAATTTTAGCTGCTTTTGGCGACCGTATTAACCCTACAAATATAACTGCCGGCAAAAAAAATCGTGAAAAAGCCATCGATGCATTAAAAGAAGAAATCATTGAATCTCTAAGCGCTGGCATTGCCGAAGATGAATTAGAAAATACAAAAAACGAAATCTCTGCGGCATTCAAAGAAGTATTAAGAGCAGATACACGCAAAACTATTGCTGGCGGTATTAGACTTGATGGACGTAAAACAGACGAAATACGCCCCATCGAAGTAGAAACTCGTGTATTTAGTCGTCAACATGGCTCTGCAATGTTTCAACGTGGCGAAACTCAGGCATTGGTGAGTGTAACATTAGGTTCAGGACGTGATGACCAAATCGTAGAAGGCCTAAATGGTACTGACTCTCAACGCTATTATCTGCATTATAATTTCCCTCCTTACTGCGTTGGTGAATGCGGACGCATGGGCGGCACCAAACGCCGAGAAATTGGACATGGAAATTTAGCCGAACGCGCATTAAAACCAATGATTCCTTCTCATGAAGAATTTCCATACATTATTCGTATCGTATCTGACATTACAGAATCAAACGGTTCGTCTTCTATGGCTTCTGTTTGTGGCGGTTGCTTAGCGTTAATGGATGCAGGTGTTCCAATTAAAGATCCAGTTGCCGGTGTTGCAATGGGATTAGTTAAAGAAGGTGATGATATTTCTATTTTAAGTGATATTCAAGGCGAAGAAGATCACGAAGGTGATATGGATTTTAAAGTTACTGGCACACAACACGGCATTACGGCTATCCAGATGGATATTAAAATTGACGGGTTAAGTAGAGAAATTTTAGAAACTTCATTAAATCAAGCCAAAGAAGGACGCTTGCATATCCTAAGAGAGATGATGAAAGGACTTGATGCTCCACGTGAAGAACTTTCCGAACACGCACCGTGTATGTTCTCTTTAAAAATTAACACAGATAAAATAGGCGCTATGATTGGACCTGGTGGTAAAATTATACGTGCAATGCAAGAAGAAACTAATTCTACAATCACTGTTGATGACGACGGCACAGTAACTATTGTCGCCGAAACACAAGAAGGCGGTAAAGCTGCTAAAGCAAAAGTAGAAGCTTTAACTTGCAATCCTGAAATTGGCAAAATATATCATGGTCCTATCAAGGGAATAAAGGACTTTGGTGTCTTTGTTGAAATATTGCCTGGATTAGAAGGCCTATGTCATGTTTCTGAACTATCTAACGAATTTGTTAAAGATATTAATGAAATCGTAAAAATGGGTGATGAACTAGACGTTAAATTAATAGATATTGATTCTATGGGGCGTTTAAAGTTAAGTCGCAAGGCAGCTTTACCTGCTGAAGAAAAAAACGATTAATATCACTTCAAATATTAACATTAAAAAGCTCTAAAGTTTTCTTTAGAGCTTTTTAATTTCACAGCAAAAAACTGAACTTTTATCTGGTATTCCAATACTTATTGACATAAAGTATAGTTAATAAAGCTATTTGCAGTTTATTTAGAGGTCGTGTATATGAACAAAAAAAAATTAGCCTTAATTATTATCGCCAGCATAGGCGTAGGTTTACTCATTGCTATTTTAGCAACTGATAAAATCGTTGAAACAGGACATGCAGAATTTTGTGGAAGTTGTCATGAAATGCAAGGTATGGTAAAAGCATTTGACGACGATGTTCATGGTGGCAACAATAAAATTGGTTTTGTAGCAGAATGTACCGATTGCCACCTACCACACAATTCAACAATGGGTTTTTTAATTGCAAAAGGTTTTGCTGGAGCTAAAGATGGCTGGTCAAATGCTACTAAAGATATGTCTAAATTTGACTGGACAGAAAACCGCAAACATCGCACTAAATTTGTGTATGATTCTGGATGCTTAAAATGTCATGTTAAACTCAAAGAAAAAACATCCGCAAATCCTAAAGCATTATTAGCCCATAAAAGTTATTTTAATCAATCGACAAAATTAAATTGTGTATCATGTCATCAACATGTTGGACACAAAAATTTACTGTTACATATTTCTTCGGAGGAAAAGAAATGAAATCAAAGACCCTAAAATTAGCTATATTAAGCTTAATAGGTCTTGGTACTGTTTTACATGCTGCGCCTAACGCCAAACTTTTGGTGATTAATCGCAATGTCTCTGTAGAGGCAAAAGCATGTATAAAGTGCCATGCAGACGTTAACAATGGCATCGTTCATGATTGGCGTAATTCTAGACATGCGCACGTAGGCGTCAGTTGCATAGACTGTCACCAAGTCAATGCAGATAACCCCATGGCAGCTCAAAACTGTGAAGGCGTTAAAGGTACTAATACTTTTATATCACCTATAGTAACACCTGCTACATGTAGCAAATGTCACCCTGCCGAAGCTCATGAGTAGGTGTTACTATAGG
>Ga0256837_1002139_pt1 | contig 12593 bp, 13 predicted proteins | sample 4562384metaG_FD_185976 | JGI IMG/M metagenome (GOLD analysis project Ga0256837, IMG submission 185976) | Hydrothermal vent microbial communities from Guaymas Basin, Mexico - 4561-384 | ecosystem: Environmental > Aquatic > Marine > Hydrothermal vents | place: Mexico: Guaymas Basin | collected... | reverse complement strand
CATATTATGAGATAATACATATTTGTCAACTGTTTTTTTATGCTCTAACGCATAACATTTAAATTTATTTTCCATATCAGGATTATCTATTTTTACTGCTAACATATTGACTCCTTTTTACATATTCAAGTATGTTTTAAACTCTTTCACTGTAAGTTCAATCATTCTACTCTATTCCAACTTTGAATATTGTTAAGATTATTTACAATTAACTAAACTCAAACACTATATAGTAAATACAATTCGTTGCTATTAAACCACTCTATTTCTCTAAAACTTCATAAACCTTATCTTCACTTTTCATTTGAATTGTAAACTCTACCCTTCTTGCTCTACTCTTCTCTTTTAACTTAGAAAATGCCATGCCATTTGCTCTGAAGTGTTTCTCTAACCAAGCCCTATTCTCTTTCACTATGCTACTGTTTAAACTATAGCAGTATGAAAGAACTGAGTAGGCTCGCTCTTGAGAGAGTTGCATGTTTTTCAGATAAATCTCTTCTGTAGAGCTACTACCCTTCCATCTGTTTGAAGTATGACCTTCAACTCTTAACTCTTGTATCTCATCTTTATACTCAGGCGATGTTAAAATTTTCAGATATCTTGCAAAAAAATTGTTTAACACTATTTTAAATTCATTCTTAACATCACTTTTACTCACGGCAAAAAGAACATCAGGCGAATCAAAAATTATACTGTTATCCGTAGAAATACTCGCATTCCACTCTTTTAAATCATTCTCAAACTCACTATATAAAGCTTCATTTAGATTTACTTTTGTATCTCTATACTCAAGCACTACATCTTTCATCTCTTGCTTTTCAGACTCTACTTTCACCATAAAACTTATAGCTATAAACAAGAAGATAAGCATTAAGCCTGACATCATGTCAGATATGCTCATCCATTCACTATCAGTTTTTTGGTTCATTTTGAAACTTTTGAAGGATTGAAAGCCCTGTTGAAACACTCATCCCAACTATTGAAGTGAAAAATGCAGTTTTAAGACCTAGCAAAATATCATTAACACTATCTACGATGTCATTTGGATCAAAGGCTTGTAAACCGATAAATATACCCACAAATGTACCCAAAACACCCACACTTACTATCTGACTCTTTAGCTCTTTACCTTTTGCATAGTCGAGGTAGCCAAGTACAAAAATAATAATCACAAAAACAATATTTATAGGATCAGAAAGGACATCAACAAAAGCAGATTGTGAACTACCCTCTTTCACTTTAACACCATCACAGAGACCTAGTGTCAACTTAGCTCTATTTACAGCGACTATTTTTTTACTAATACCATCTATATTAGCCAATTCATCTATGCTTTTAAAACAGTGGTTAAGCTCTCGATAATGAATGATTTTTTGAGATTTAGCTTTCCCAACACCATTTAAAGATAAGAACTCATCAGCTGTTGCATTGTTTAAATCTACTTGTGAGTAGAGAGTTGCAACACTTATGAGAATAAATATAAAGTATTTTAAAATAGTATGCCTTTTTTAAAGTTTATGCTCTATGAAAATCATCTTCCAAACGAACGATATCATCTTCACCAGTATACTCACCAACCTGAGCTTCTATAAGAACTACTGGGATTTTTCCCTCATTTGAGAGACGATGTATTTCGCCCATTTTAATGTAAGTTGATTCATTTGGTCTTACTAGTTTTGTCTCTTCCCCTACTGTTACAGTAGCTGTTCCACTTACAACTATCCAGTGTTCATTTCTATGGTAGTGTTTTTGAAGAGAGAGTTTTTTCCCTGGTTTTACTACTATAGTTTTTATCTTGTAACCGGGGGTGTCTTCTAAAATTGTGTATGTACCCCATGGTCTATGAGCCGTAAGGTGGATGTTATGAAGTTCACTTACTTTTTTTATCTCACTTACAACTTGTTTTACTTTTTGAGAAGAGCCTTTTTTACTAACAAGGAGTGCATCACCTGTATCTACTATAATAAGGTCTTCTACATCTATAGTCGCTATATATTTATCTTGACCATATATAAGATTATTTTTAGAGTCTATTGCTATATATTTACTGTTTAGAGTGTTATTGTTTTCATCTTTTGGAAGTTCTTCATAAAGAGCATCAAAGCTTCCTACATCTGACCAGTTTATATCTGATGGGATTACTTTTACTTTTGTAGATTTTTCCATTACAGCATAATCTATACTATCTTCAGGAATATTTTGCATATCTTCATGTTTGATTCTTATCAAATCATCTTTAGACGAGTTCTTAAACGCCACTAGTGAAGAGTTATAAACCTCAGGAGAGTATTTTTCAAGCTCTTCTAAAAACACCCCTGCTTTAAACATAAACATCCCACTATTCCAGTAATAATTCCCTGCATCTACATATGTTTGTGCTGTTGCAAAATCTGGTTTTTCATGAAATGCTTTTACATCATAACTCTTTTGAATTGATTCTATATAACCGAATCCTGTCTCTGCAAATGATGGAGTAATTCCAAAAGTAACAAGACTGTTCTCTTCTGCTAACTCTTTCGCTTTTTCTAAAACTTTTGCATACTCATATTCATCTTTTATGAGGTGGTCTGATGGAATCACTAAAACTATCTCATCTTTAGGAAGTGCCATACAAGCAAGAGCTATTGCAGGAGCAGTATTTCTGCCTACTGGTTCTAAAAGATACTTGTTTTTAGTTTTACCTAACTCTTCTAGTTGATCAAGGGCTAAAAAGTACTGTTCTGTGTTTGAAACTATAAACTGAGACTCACATACTTTAGAGTTTCTCTCTACAGTAAGTTGAAAAAGTGATTTATCCTCAAAAAGTTTTACAAACTGTTTTGGCATAAGTGTTCGACTTATTGGCCAGAGTCTTGTTCCATTTCCACCACATAAAATTATATTTGTCATTTTCCACCCTCTTCTATATCTTGCAACATCCTACAATATTCAAACTTTAAATGTGGTTAGACACCTTTTTTCTTTGATATAACCACAATAGTTTTCCATATTATTTGAAACTCTAAGATAAAACTCCAATGTTTAATATAGTAAAGATCATACATAAGCTTTTGACGAGCATCCTCTATACTATCACCATAAGGATACATAACTTGTGCCCATCCTGTTATGCCAGGACTTACAACATGTCTTTGATTATAGTAAGGGATGGCCTTCTCAAAGTCCTTTTCTATCCAGTAACGCCTTTCAGGTCTGGGACCGACAAAGTGCATCTCTCTTTTTAAGATATTGAACATTTGAGGAATCTCATCTATCCGACTCTTTCTCATTCTTTCACCCCATGCAAAGATGCGAGTATCACGCTCTTTTGCAAATACAGCCCCATTTTTTTCAGCATTTTCATGCATACTTCGGAACTTTACACATTTAAACTCTCTGTTATTTAAACCAACTCGTAACTGTTTATAGTACAAACTTCCCGGAGACTGTTCAGCTATCTTCTTTTTCGCCGTATGTCTAAAAAAAGGAAAAACTACAATTAAGCAGACCATAGCCCCCGTATCAACAAAAGCCTTTAAAAATTTTTGAAAAGGAGTAAAACCTTGAATATCATCTAAATAGTGTAAATCGTTATTGTCTTCTGGAATATAACACTTAAAAAGGTACTCTTCTAAAAAATGTTCAATAGCTATAATTTTAAACTTTTTACTCTGAACCTGAAATTTTAAATTTGTAAGATATTTAATAATACTATCGTCAACCTGAACTTTAGTATTTAAAACTATAAGTAAAAATTTATCTTTCTCCAACAAAATTTGAATCTCTTCTATAACTTCATTTGGACTTCTGTTTTTATAAAGAATTGTATTAATATTGTTAAATTTTTCAGATAACTCTTCCAACTCTTTATCTGTAAATTTATATTTTTCACCAAGTATTAACACCTATATCTCCATCAATTATATTTCAAATTATATCTTATTTTTTCATTATTTTGATATAGACATTCCACATCAAATAATAAAAAGACTTTAAAGCAGAAAATTTTTCATACTCTCTAAACAATCTATAGTTATACTTTAATAAGTTTAACTTATTACTCGATACAGAATTACTCATAACTCTATAACGACCAAGAACTTCATCCATACCATAAGCATAGTCAACTTTTTTCAAGATTTTTAACCAAAGTCCATAATCTTGCCTTTTCATAATCAAAGGCATATAGACTTTTCCTATTCTCTTTGAATCATAAATAGCACTTAAACAGCCTATCCTATTTGCTTTTAACAACTCTTGATAGTTTAACTTTTTAGGAGGGATTACAGTATGATGTAAATTAACCCCATCCTCTCTCATTGTCTCATAAGCAGTATATGTCAACTCATAGTTATACGATTGCATAAAATCTATCTGTTTTTGAAGTTTATCACTCATCCACAGATCATCAGCATCTAAAAATGCGATATATCGTCCAGTTGCCTCTTCTATCGCCCTATTTCTAGCTACAGCTGGACCACTATTTTTTTCCAACTTTATAAATTTTATACGATTATCTCTTTGAACATACTTTTCTATAATCTCATTTGAATTATCAGAAGAAATATCATCAACTATTATCATTTCCCAATTTTTATAAGTTTGAGAAAGAACGGACTCTATCGTTTGAGCTATAAATCTTGCTGAATTGTATGATGGGGTTATTATAGATACTAAATATTTCACTTCATTTTGCCTATAAAAAATTTAATTATACTATTTATAGTCATGGATGATGTAATAAAAAAAGAGAATATTGGATTAAAATAATTTGCAAAAAAAACATATCTATATTTTATATTATTAGGCGATTTTATTGAAAAAAAGCTACTCCATAACTCTTCAAGACTTTTAATATTAGTGTTCTTACTACCAGTTTGTGTATCATCTAATAAACATTTTGATTCTTTTAATATATATGTATTTATATCATGTATTTTTTTCGCTTTTAAAGTAAAATCATTATCTCCAAGATATTGAACTAAATTCTTGTTAATAAAACCAACCTTTTTTAATATATCTATTTTCATACATAAAAATCTAGCTGTTCCCATATCTATTTGAACTTTATTTTCTTTAAAATTTTTAGGATGAACTGTAATATATGGAAAATAAGATAATATTTTTGTACCACTTGAGACTTCTCTATTATCCTGATCAAAAGTCCTAGGGTGAACTATTTGATTCTTATTTTTGTTTAACTCATTCATTAATATATCAAAACTATTTTTATCTATTTGCATATCGTTATTTGCAAATATAACAATATCTTCATCCTTTAAATCATACTTATCAAATAAAGTTTTTATACCTAGATTAATAGAACCTACCCACCATAATTCATTTAATGGCGCCAAAACTTTTATATTTTTAGTATCTTTAAACTGTTTTTCAGTTATCTTTTTAGGGTGATCATCTATTAAAATTATTAAATACTCTTTTTCGACAACATTATTAATTGATTTTATAAAAATTTTTGTTTCTTCAATTCTAGCAAATGTTGGTACAATTATCCATATCATTATTTTCTATCACCTTCATTAAAATTTTCTTATAGTTTCTTTTGGCATAGAATAATCTTCTAATAATTTTTTTATATTATGAAATTCAACAAAATGTTTTTTTAAATAATTAAAATCCATGTCCCACCATTTTAAATTTTTCAAATCTTTAATTTCACTTTCTTCAAATCTAAATTTTATTATTTTAGCTGGTATTCCACCAACAATAGCATAATGAGGTACATCTTTAGTTACGATTGCACCAGCAGCAATAATTGCACCATCGTTGATAGTTACACCATCCAATACAATAGCATTTGCACCTATCCATACATCATGGCCTATAACTATATTTTCAAATTCTTTAAAATAAACAGTATTACTTAATTGAATTTTTTCATTAGCTAAATCAGAAAAAAAGATTGGATGTGTCGAAACAAAATCTTTTGTAGGATGTTTACCTAAACCAATTTGAACATTTGGACCTATACTACAAAATTTTCCAATAGTACTATATTGTATTTTCGTATTATTAGAAACATAAGTAAAATCATTTATCTCACTATTTGTAATAGTTACATTATCTTTTATCTTATTAAAGATTCCAAATTTAGAATTATTTGCATATGATAAATAACCAAATGTTAAATGTTTTTTACGATGCTTTAAAATACAAAGCTTAGCTTTTACCAGTTTCATAAACCATAAACTAAGTGGATTTTTTAAAAAACTATTCATTAAATAATTCTTTAAATTTGACAGAAGGAAAAACTTTTAAAACCCTAGTAGAAGTTGCATTAAATATTTTTGATGAATGGTTTACTTTATAAGTTTCATACATAGTAAAAATACGGTATTGTCTTAAAAACTCATTTATATAAAATTTATCTCCAAATTTTCTTTTAAATTCATCTTTTTGATGAATAGCATCTTTATACATTCTCATTTCACTTTCATTATCATATAAGAAATAATCATGATCCATACCTAACAAATAAATTTCATCAAACCCCATATATAATGCAGTTGTTAAAGCATATAAACTTACTGCATCTGCGGAATAAATTGGTTTACTAAGATCTAAATTATTTTTATTAAAGAAAATCTCACTAAAAACTTTTCCAGTATAATAATAATTAATATTATGTTTGGTAAAAATATTTTCATTCAATATTAATTTTTTAGCATTAAGAGAATTGGGATTTATTCCAACAAATAATTTAGCAGTTAATGGAACTTTTTTTTCCATATCTTTAAACCATAATTTCCACTCGGTATATGTTTGAGGGGGATGAATTGGAGCTGTCATATAATATTTGTCAGTATTTCCACTCATAATATCATCAAAATCTTCATGTACATAAAAATTATTAACAGCAAAAACAATCTCATCTTTTAAAACTTTTAAATCTTCTTTATTAATAGATGTACCACTACCTAAAATAAAACATCTTTTACCTTTATGAATATTTTTATATTTAATATTTTTATTAATCTCTTTTTTAAAATTTAAATACTTTAAATATATTCGTATATCTTGAAAAATTCTAATGCTAATTGGAGGTAAAAAATCTTTAACAATCTTACGCATTTAAAATATCCTTTAAAATTTCATTATTAATTTGCTTTAAATTAATCTTTTTAGGTGCTTTATTTAAATCTTTTATAAAAATTTCATCCTGTATATTTCCATAAAGATTTATAAAATAGTTTTCTTGTTGTTTATTAAAATTCATAACTTTTAAAAAACTATATGATTGAATATTATAAGCTAATGCATTTCTTGTAACTGTTGAAGCTATAGAAAAACATGCTTGTATATTACAATATTTTTTTTGAAAATAGAGCTCAGCATTTAATTTTCCCTCATAAATATCAAAGCTAGATAAATTTAATTGATTTTTTTCTTCAGTTTCTTTAGGGTGAGGAATATATATCAAATGAAAATCATTATAATAGTACCTAATATAATCTAAGAATTTATTTGTATTTTCAGCATATTTATCTTTTGAAAAATTTTCAAAAAGATAAAAACAATTACCAAAAAAGATTACCTCTTTTAATTTTTGTTCTTTACAATTTTCTTTAAAGGAAAGATAATTTATCTTAAAGGAATTTTTATATTTAACCAGATAATCATTAGTTTTATTATCTATATTTACCATATAAAAAAGATAGTCATAAATTTTATCAATATTTTTTACATATCTTAATGCATCTATACCATCTTTAGTTTTTTTTGAGTATCCTTCTAAGAGACCATTAAATACCTGATATAATCCTAATAATTTCATTATTGGACTATATATCACCATTCTAGGATACTGTTTATAGTCACTTAAATCTTTATTCGCATATTTGTACTGTACTTCTGTAATTATTCCTATCTTTTTGATATCTTTTTTTAACGATAAAAACATATTTTCTAAAACTTGGCAAGTTGATAATCCAATGAGAATATCATCTTTTTTTATCTGTTTTGATATATTATTAACTTTAACTTTTTGTATAAAAAAATTCAAACTATCTTTTAAAATATTTCTTCCTAAATTCACTCTCTTAAAAACTACAACTTCATTAAAAAACAGACTATAATCAATATCAATATTTTTATGATATGGATGATTTGATATCAAAAGATTTATGTTTTTTTTACTAATACTATAGTTTTGTATTAAACCCAATGCAGTCATAAGTTGTTGCGGATGATCAATTATAATCCAAATCATTTATTTAAAAAACCCATTTGAATACTTTTTAAATATGCCATCATAATAATAGCAACAAGTAATGTAATAAAACTTATCTTAATTAAATAATTAACATCAATAAGTATATTAATACTATATATTGCACTATACATCACTAGCATATAAATTATACTCAAAATTAATATTTTAATTATATTTAAATTTATTTTTAAATGTCTTACTAATAATAGATTTGAAAAAATATAACTAACTAGTGTAGTATAAGCAGCATATATAATATCTTGATATATACTTATCAAAATAATATTAGCTATTAAATTAAATATAGCTATTAATGAATTAACTCTAAAAATAGTTTTTGTCTTTAACTCTATTGATAAATAAATATTAATTATTAAATTAATTCCATAAAAGAACATTGATAAAGCAACTATAAATAAAACTTTATAACTTTGATATGCAATATCTTCATTTGTAAATAATTTAAGTACATCAAAACCATAAAAAGAACTTCCTATTATAAATGGTATAGACAACATAATATGTATAAATATAGCAATTTTAACTAATTCAAAATATTTAATTTCTTCATGATTATCTTTATATTTCACCATCATTTGTCGTAAGGCAACACCTAAAGCTTTAGGAACTAACATTATTAAACTTCCTATTGCATAAGCTGGAGCATAATAACCTACAGCAGTTGCAGATAAAATATAACCTATAACAAACTTATCACTTGCAGCTAAAATTGTATCCACTAAATATGCAAGAGTCAAAGGAAATCCTAAGTTAAAATCTTTTTTAAACTCTTTTATCGAATATTTAGGAATAGATATTCCTATCTCTTTTATTATTTTGTATACTAATGGTAAAGAAATCATTAACAACACGAAACTACTGATCAGAAGTAATTCATTTAATGTCAATTTAATATTCAACATATATATAAAGATTAAAATGATTAATATTTCGGCATATGGTTTCAACACCTCGAAGAGAGAAAATATTCCTACCCTATGTGTAAATCTAAAATAGTTTGGTATATACCTATAAAAAACATTCGAAAATATATATCCAATAAAGATAATACTCAATAAATTTATATTATCTTTTTCTAATGGTTTACTAAATATATCCCAAAAAATATATATTATGATTGATACAATACTAATACTAAACAAATGAAAATAGAATGGTATATAATAATTTTTGTGTATTTCCAATAAATTTTTGGATGATGGTAAAAATCTAGTCATCTTAAATGATATTCCAAGCATTGAAATACCAACAAGAAAACTACCTAAAGTAGTAATTAATACATAAGCTCCATATACATCTACATTTAACAATTTCACTAAAATAGGAATTAAAAAAATTCCTTTCATATAAACCAATATATGCTGTGCAAATGAATAAAATATATTTTTATTTAGCAATTTCTTTACTTAATAGTTTATTTATAAACTCTCTAACAACACCATCACCACCATTTTTAGATAGTTTTATAATATTTGAAATATCTTTTATAGTATCTAATGCATTTAATGGACAAGCTGCAACCCCTACACTTTGAAGTAACTCTTTACAGTTTATATCATCACCGATATATGCTACTTCATCTAAAGTGATATTCTCTTTTTTACATATCTCTTTAGCAATCTCCAGTTTACCTTTATGTTCAAGTCCTTGATAAAGATAATCCACTTTCATTTTTTTAGCACGATTTTTTACCATCTTAGTATTTTCACTTGTAATAATTCCAGTTTTTATACCCGCTTTTCGTAAAAGTTCAAACCCTTTTCCATCATGAGTGTTGAATTTCTTAAACTCTTCACCATTTTCACCATAGTACATACCTGCATCAGTTAGGGTTCCATCTACATCAGATAGAAAAAGTTTGATAGTTTTTTGAGTAAATTTCTTAGGTAAAATATGCTTTTCCATAAGTTGTTCTTTTATAATCCAATCATCCTCTTCATCTATCTCAACAGATGTAAATTCTGCCATCTCATAAATAGCTATTTTACCACTTAGTCTATTTTTAGCTTGTTGAATATTTTTTATACTATTTATGTAAAAAGCACCATTTTCCATAAGCATACCATCGAAATCTTGTCTTCGTGGGCGATTTTTATAGTCATAGTTTAATGGTGTAGCATCATCATTCCAATAAAATCTTTTTGTTCTTACACAAGTAAGAAGTGAATCAGCTTTTTCCACTTTTAATTTTTCTAAGGCTTCATCAAAATCTTTTGTTTGAGTAAGAGGAGAAGTTGCTTGAACTAGAAAAAATAGATCATTATCACTAAAACTATTCTTTTCTATAAATTCTAATATTACAGATTCAGTACTAGCTGTATCATTTGCATTTTGAGCATCTCTATCATAAACTTTTACTTTAGAAAATTTAAAACTTTCAACTACTTCTTTTATCTCTTTACAATCAGTAGCTACATATATTTCATCAATATATTTTGAGTTTTCTAAAGATAAAAGATTCCAGTAAACCAAAGGTTTACCACAAAAATCTTTTATATTCTTAAATGGTATCGATTTACTTCCACATCTTACTGGTATAAATGCTATATTCATGATTTATTTTCTATTCTTTAGTTTATCTCTTTGAACTTGTTCTATTGGCAATATTTCACTATCTTTAAAGTGTAATGCTTCATGGGTAGCCTTTAAATCTCTAACAAGTTTTTGAAGTCCTTGAGGTTCAAGAGATGCAGCATGATCTGTACCTTTCCATGTTCTATCTTTTGTAAAATGTCTTTCTATCCACCTAGCACCTAATGTATAAGCAGCAACATCAAGTGCAACACCTAAATGATGCCCAGAAAAGCCTATCTCATTTACTCTACTTTCAAAATTATCATAAAGCCAATTTATCTCTAAAAGTGCAACATTCTTTGCAGGTACTGGGTAGCCTGAAGTACAAGAGTATATTAAAAGTCTTGATTTTGCTTGATCTGTCTCTTCAAAAAATGAAACTATCTCTTCAACTTCCTCTTTTGTAGTCATACCAATAGAGAGTTGTACTTGACCTTTAAACTCATCTCTTAACACTTTTAACATATCAAAATTATTATTACAAGCTGATGGTACCTTTAAGAACTCTGGTTCAAATGTTATCATCTCTTTTGCACTTGTAACATCCCATACAGATATACTGTATACAATTCCAATACTATCACAGTACTCTTTTAGCTCTTTATTCTGTTCTACATTAAACTCTAAGAACTCTCTATGTGCTCCATATGTATCACCGTAAGAGTTTGTAGGAACTGGATGTAAAGCATTGTATTGTTCCTCTGTCAAAAGCTCTTTATTATTTCTTTTTTGAAACTTTACATAACCTGCACCAGCATCTTTTGCAAGATCTATTAACTCTTTAGCTATTTTCATCTGTCCCATATGATTACAGCCTATTTCAGCTATAACCTTTGGTTCTTTATAATCAAATTTAAAACTCATTTTAATTCCCTTTTTAAATTTTATTTTACTCTACCATATTTATCTGAATAACGAATAATATCATCTTCACCAAAATATTCACCTAGTTGTACCTCAGAAAATAATATATTTTCATCACTATCATTTATAATTTGATGTTTACATCCCTTCGGTATATAAATATATTTACCAGGATATACATTAAGTTCACTTTCACCTAATATAACTTTTCCTTTACCTTTTATTATAACCCAATGTTCTTCTCTCTTTTTGTGTTCTTGTAAAGATAACTCACTTTTTGGAAAAACTGTAATGATTTTTGCTTGTGCATGAGATGAGAGAACAGTACTTTTATAAAATCCCCATGGTCTATTATATATCTCATGTTCTAATGTGTGATTGTCATATTTTGTAAAATCACTATTTAAATCAAAGTTATGATTTTCTAAAAGCATTAAATGGAATTGCTTTTTTGTTAAAACATTCATTAACTTCATCTCATCATTAACTATTGGCAAAAAATCCACTTTATCAGATTTAAATAATTCACACACGGTATCAAAAATAGAATTATGTTTTAAATAATTAAAATTCTTATTATATACAACATGAATCTTATCCGTAATTAAAGAACCTTTTAAAAAAGCTCTTCTTATATCGCCATCTGTTATTGTACCAATCAATACATTCTCTTCATTAATACAACATAAAAAACGTTTTTTACTTTTTTCTAATTTTTTCAATGCTTCTATAATAGAATCCGTAGTATTAATTGTTATTAAATTCACATTCATTTAGTTTAATTATCCCTGATACCCATCAGGATTATTTTTTTGCCATCTCCAACCATCTTCACACATCTCATCGATGTTTTTGTAAGCTTCCCATCCGAGTACTTTTTTTGCATAACTAGGGTCTGCAAAACATTTTGCTATGTCTCCTG